>JAESFZ010000082.1_pt1 | contig 268557 bp, 257 predicted proteins | sample 9269561 | NCBI WGS metagenome assembly JAESFZ01 (sample SAMN14515552, study PRJNA621657) | algae metagenome | isolation source: Tildeniella nuda ZEHNDER 1965/U140 and co-occurring heterotrophs from wet... | place: Switzerland: Stansstaad, Zurih | collected 1965-01-01 | reverse complement strand
CGGATGGGATGGATATCCCACATCCAAACCACCCGGACCCATAACCTTGCGCCACGGCCTCCAATACTTCCGAGCCATCGCCAAAGGTTGGGTTCTCAGAGATGTGTGCATGCCGTAGCCACTTCGTAGGGCGAGGAACCCAGGCTGGCGAGGCGCCGCCGTCGCGGCAGCGTTTTCCTCCCTCAGATCGCGGCAGCGTTTTCCCGCTCAGACCGCCGCGGTGATGATGATCTCGACCGAATATTCCGGGGCGGCGAGCTTTGCCTCGCCGGTGGCGCGGGCGGGCGTGTGGCCCTGGGCGACCCAGGCGTCCCACACGGCGTTCATCTCCTGGAAATTCGACATGTCGGACAGCCAGATGATGGCCTGCAGGATCTTGGTCTTGTCGGTGCCGGCCTTGGCCAGCAGCTCGTCGACGGTCGCAAGGATCGCCTTGGTCTGCGAGGTCACGCTTTCGCCCGGCGCGCCGACCTGGCCGGCCAGATAGACGGTGTTGCCGTGGATGACGATGTCGCTCATGCGCGGGCCGACACCGATTCTGCGAATGCTCATCTTTCTTCCTCTTTCTGACTGACCGGTCATTGCGGCCCTACAGGCGAAAACGGTCGGGTGACAGCGCCGGCACGATCGCCTGCATGTCGGCCGGCAGCGAGGCCCGCCTTATCAACTGTCCGGCCAGCCGTGACAAGGCCGGCGAGGTCTGGATTCCGTAGCCGCCCTGCCCCGCCAGCCAGAAGAAGCCCGGCGCGGCGGCGTCGAAGCCGGCGACGGGCGTGCGGTCGGGCGCGAAGGTGCGCAGCCCGGCCCAGCTGCGCTCGACATGGGTGACCGGCATCGTCACCGCCTGCTCGAACCGGTAGAGGCCCTCGGCCAGCACCATGTCGTCGGCGAAGGCGTCATGCGGCTCGACCGGGTCCTCGTCGGCCGGCGAGACGAATAGGCGGCCGCCGTCCGGCTTGGCGTACCAGGTCTCCTGCGCGTCGGCAAAGAGCGGCCACTGCCGGAAATCGAGCCCCTCGGGACCAGGCAGCACGGCCATCGACCGGCGCAGCGGCTGCAGGCCGATCGGCGAGACTCCTAGCGACTTCGCCACATGATCGCCCCAGGCGCCGGCGGCGTTGATCACCACCGGGGCCTTGATACGGCAGTCACGGGTTTCGAGAATCCACTGCCCGTCGACATGCTCGCCGCTGACGACGTTCTTGTCGGTGACAAGCCTCGCCCCCGCCGCCTTCGCCGCCTTCAGCCAGCCCTGGTGGAGAGCCGCCACGTCGATGTCCCGGGCGTCGGGCTCATAGGCGGCAACGGCGATCGCCTCCTTCCGCAGGATGGGCACGATGGCGACGGCTTCCTCGGCGGAGATTTCGCGCAGATCCTCGGACTCGGCCATCAAAGCGGCGTGATGGTCGAGGCCGCCCGCATCGGCGACGGAAAGCCAGCCGCGCGGCGACAGCAGCGGATAAGGGAAAAGATCGGGGTCGGGGTTCCTGAACAGCGGTGCGCTGGCGCGGTTGAGGGCGCGGATGACGGCGTTGCCGTAGTTCTGGATAAAAATCGCCGCCGAGCGGCCGGTGGAATGATGGCCGGGGCGCTCCTCCTTCTCGACGATCAGCACGCGGAAATCGCGCGCCAGGTCGGCGGCGGCGCCCGCCCCGGCGATGCCCGCCCCGATCACCACAATATCGGCTTCGAGCCTCTCGGCCATGTCGGGCCCTCCCGTTCGTGTTGCCTGACGACTAGCCGCCGGGCGCGGCCGGCGCAAGCGTGTCCCGTCTCGGCCGCCCCACGCCTCTCTCGATCTGCCCCGCCGTCCTCGACAGTCGGGACCGGCCATCTTGGGCAAGGCATCGCCACGCCGGTGCACGCTCTCTCCAAAACCCCTCTCCGTCTCGCCCTTCAGGCTCGACACCTCTCCCCCACTCCGTGGGGGCGAGGAACCCAGGCTGGAGGAGCGCCGGCATCGCGGCAGCGATTCCTCGCCCCCGCAGGGGGAGAGGTGTCGAGGGCGGAGCCCGAGACGGAGAGGGGGAAGCGGAGGGGGAAGCGCCGGGAGAGGAAGCGCCGGGGACAGTTTACTTTTTTCGGCCCGCGCGACCTCTGAACCGCCGTGCCTTTCTGCCGAAAGAAAGTAAACTGTCCCCTGAGCATCCCCTGAGCATACGTCGCCCTCGCCACGCCCTGCATCGCAGTCTGGCCATTGAAGAAGTCGGGAAGACGGGCGGCCGCAGGATCGCTCATCTAAATTTTATATGCGACCTTTCGGCCGCCCGTCCGGTGCTTCTTCGCCGCTTCATTTCCGGGTCATGGGATCGTACTCGCTACTCCGGCTCAAGTGACGCCGGCGATATCCCGCTCATGACGGCTCCTGAGGCCATACCGGAGCCCCGTCCCGCTCATTCGTCGGGATCGTTAGAAACTCTGAAGCAGCGCCGGCTCTCGCGGCCACGTTAGCCGCTACCTTCCGGACACCGATCCCTCCCCGCAAACCACCGTCATGATCGGCGTTCCCGCAGGAGGGACTGCCGGGATTATGCGAGAGGCGGGAGGGGCGGGGATAAAACCAGCAGGAAAAGTGCCTGCCTCTCCGCGGTGGCTATCGCGGCGACGACAGGCAAGTGCGGGAAACAGCTAGCCTTTTCCGCAGAAGCGCACAGCTTGCTTCAAGGCCTGCACGGGTGGAACGCAAGAAAACTATCCCCTGCGCCGAACCAGCCGAACGCATTCCGGTTGACACATGTTATAGTATAACATACTGACTGCCACCCTGACTCACGCGACCGCCCGATGACCGAAGCCGCCATCACCTTCCGCGACCTGACGCTCGGCTACAACAGCCACCCGGCCGTGCACCACCTCAACGGCACGGTGCGCCGCGGCTCGCTGACGGCCGTCGTCGGCCAGAACGGCTCGGGCAAGTCGACGCTGATGAAGGGGATCGTCGGCGTGCTGAAGCCGATGGCCGGCGCCTGCACGGTCGAGCCCGGCGCGCGCGTCGCCTACCTGCCGCAACAATCCGAGCTCGACCGCAGCTTTCCCGCGCGGGTGGTCGACCTCGTCTCGATGGGGCTGTGGCCGAAGCGCGGGCTGCTCGGCCGCACCACGAAAGCCGACCGCGAGGCGGTCGGCAAGGCGCTGCTGTCCGTCGGCATGGGCGGCTTCGAGGGCCGCTCCATCGACACGCTGTCCGGCGGCCAGCTGCAGCGGGCGCTGTTCGCCCGGGTGCTGGTGCAGGACGCCGACATCATCCTGCTCGACGAGCCGTTCAACGCCATCGACGCCAAGACGGTCGGCGACCTGATCGGCGTCATCAAACGCTGGCACGGCGACAGTCTCACCGTGATGGTGGTGGTCCACGACCTCGACCTGGTGCGCACGCATTTTCCCGAAACGCTGCTGATGGCGCGCAGCCCGATCGCCTGGGGCGCCACCGGCGAGGCGCTGAAGCCGGAAAACCTGCTGCACGCGCGGCGTTTCGACGAGGCCTGGCACGAGGATGCGCCGTGGTGTGAACCGGCGGGGCACGATCACGACCATGGCGATCATGATCACAAGCATCACGCCCATGCGTAGTTCACTTCGCCCCGTTTCGCCGTTTGGAGGGCCTTGCCGGGCTGGAGCACCTCTCATCCGGCCGCCTCGCGGCCATCTTCTCCAACAAGAGGCCGAGGCAGTTCGGACGCCTCGTACCCCCACCCCTAACCCCTCCCCTCAAGGGGGAGGGGGATCTTGCGGCCGCCATGCGGGGCAAAACCATCGACGATTTGCGCCCAGCGGTGACGCAAGCCGGTCTCCCTCGCCCTTGCGGGCAGGGGTCAGGGGCGGGGGTAATCCCACAGCCGATAGCCTCTTTCAAAGAGAGAGCCAGGCCGATGTATGACCTGCTGATCGCTCCCTTCGTCGAGTTCGGCTTCATGCAGCGCGCGCTGGCCGGCTCGCTGCTGCTGTCGCTCGCCGCCTGCCCGGTCGGCGTGTTCCTGATGCTCAGGCGCATGAGCCTGACCGGCGACGCCATGGCGCATGCGATCCTGCCGGGCGCGGCCGCCGGCTTCCTGCTCTACGGGCTGCAGATCGTGCCGATGACCATAGGCGGGCTGATCGCCGGCGTGGTGGTGGCGATCGGCGCCGGCGCGGTGTCGCGCTTCACCCTGCAGAAGGAGGACGCCTCGATGGCGGCCTTCTACCTGATTTCGCTGGCGCTCGGCGTGATGATCGTGTCGCTGCGCGGCTCCAGCGTCGATTTGATGCACGTGCTGTTCGGCACGGTGCTGGCGCTCGACGACGCGGCGCTGACGCTGATCGCCGGCATTTCCGTGGTCACGCTGGCAAGCCTCGCCATCTTCTGGCGGGCGCTGATCGCCGAATGCCTCGACCCGCTATTCCTGCGCTCGGTGAGCCGGCTGGGCACGCCGGTGCATTTCCTCTTCCTCGGCCTCGTCGTGCTCAACCTCGTCGGCGGCTTCCAGGCGCTCGGCACGCTGCTGTCGGTCGGGCTGATGATGCTGCCTGCGGCCGCCGCCCGCTTCTGGACCGGGCGGGTGATCACCATGTGCGCGCTGGCCGTCGCCATCGGCATCGTGTCGTGCCTGTCGGGGCTGCTGCTCTCCTACCACGCCGCCCTGCCCTCCGGCCCGTCGATCATCCTGTCGGCCGGCGCCGTCTATCTGCTGTCTACGCTGTTCGGGACGCGCGGCGCCTTCCTGGCGCGCATCCGCCACCCGCATCGCCACCGCACCGCCTGACCTGAAAGGAATTTTCCATGCTGAAGTCGATCCGTCTCGCCCTCGCCACGAGCGTTATAACATTACTGCCATTCGCCGCCCTGCCCGCCTCCGCCGAGCCGCTGAAGGTGGTCGCCAGCTTCTCCATCATCGGCGACTTCGCCAAGAATGTCGGCGGCGACCGCATCGCACTCACCACGCTGGTCGGGCCTGACGGCGACGCCCATGTCTACGAGCCGAAGCCGGCCGACGCTGCCGCCATGGCGGGCGCCGACGTGGTGCTGGTCAACGGCCTGCATTTCGAAGGCTTTCTCAGCCGGCTCGCCGCGGCCAGCGCGTCAAAGGCGGCCGTGGTCGAGCTGACGAAGGGCGTCGAGCCGCTGAAGATGAAGGAAGAGCACGAGGGCCATGAGGGTGGCGAGGAGGCGCACGAAGGCCATCACCACCACGGCGACACCGACCCGCACGCTTTCCAGTCGATCGCCAATGCGCGCATCTATGTGAAGAACATCGCCGATGCCTTCTGCGCCGCCGACGCCGCGGGCTGCCAGACCTACCAGGCAAACGCCGCCACCTATGACACGAAGCTCGCCGAGACCGAGGCGACGGTGAAGGAAGAGATCGCGGCGATCCCGGCGGACAAGCGCGTGGTCATCACCTCGCACGACGCCTTCGGCTATTTCGAGCATGCCTACGGGCTCACCTTCCTCGCCCCCGAGGGCATCTCGACCGAGGCCGAGGCCTCGGCCGCCGACGTCGCGGCGCTGATCAGCCAGGTGCGGGAGGACAAGGCTTCGGCGATCTTCGTCGAAAATATCACCAACGCCCGGCTGATCGAGCAGATCGCCCGTGAGACGGGGCTGACGGTCGGCGGCACGCTCTATTCCGACGCGCTGTCGCAGCCGGACGGTCCCGCCGGCACCTATGTCGACCTGATGCTCAACAATGTGCGGACCATCAAGGGCGCCATTCTGGGGAGCTGAGGACCAGAAGCATTTCGTGGACGCTGGCCTGCGGTGAGAGGTGGTTGCGACAAGTCCCGCGCTCGGCCCAGGCCCCCTCTCCGTCTCGGGCTTCGCCCTCGCCACCTCTCCCCCACTGCGTGGGGGCGACGAACCCAGGCTGGATAAGCGCCGCCCGCGCGGCATCGGTTCCTCGCCCCCGCAAGGCGGGGGAGAGGTGTCGAGGGCGAAGCCCGAGACGGAGAGGGGGGTCCAGAGCCGAGGCCGCAAGTTGTGAAGACCTCACTTTTCATCTGACTTTGACTGTTACAAAATAACATTACAAGGAGAAAACCCATGACCCGTCATCTCGCCACGTCCTCGCTCATCGCCCTTCTCGTCGGCCTTGCACCGACATTGGCCGCGGCAGAGGAGAAGACCGCCTGGCGCCTGTTCGTGTCCGACCATGCGGAGCCGGTCGTCACCGTCATCGATGCGCTGAGCGGCGAGCCGGTCGAGACTTTTCCCGTGAAGGGTCCGGCATCGCTCAAGCGCAGCGACAGCGGCCGGAGCGTCTTTGCCATCCAGGGCGCGGCCGGCACGGTCACGGCCTTCTCCTCCGGCATCTCCTTCGACGACCATGGCGACCACGGCGACATCGAGGTGTCGGCGCCGAAGCCGAGCGGCTTCGAGGTTTCTGGCAAAAAGCCGTCGCATTTCGTCGAGCATGGCGGCGATATCGCCCTGTTCTTCGACGGCGAAGGGGTCGTCCGCATCACCGACGAAAAGACCGTGCTGCAAGGCAATTCGGCCGTGCGCGAGGTGAGGACGGACGCGCCGCATCACGGCGTGGCGGTCGCCTATGGCGAGCACGTGCTGGTCTCCGAGCCGGACAGGGAGAAGCCGGACGAGCTGCCGGTCGGCATCCGCGTGGTCGACAGGAGCGGGAGCCGGGTCGGCGACGTGCATGCCTGCCCGGACCTGCATGGCGAGGCGTCTTCCGGCAATCTCCTCGCCTTCGCCTGCGCCACCGGCCTGCTGGTGGTGAGCAAGGGCGAGGACGGCCCGGCGATCGAGCACCTGCCCTATGCCGACGCGCGTCCCGAGGGCAAGGCGACGACGCTCGCCGGCGGCAGGGGTCTGCAGTATTTCCTCGGCAATTACGGGCCGGACAAGGTCGTGCTGATCGACCCGACGGCGGCGGAAGACGCCTTCCGGCTCGTCGAGCTGCCGACGCGGCGCGTGCATTTCGCCGTCGATCCGGTGCGGCCGAAATTCGCCTATGTGTTCACCGAGGACGGGCAGCTGCACCAGCTCGACGTGGTTGCCGGCGCCATCGTGAAATCGGTGAAGCTGACCGAGCCCTATTCCATGGACGGGCACTGGAGCGACCCGCGGCCGCGCGTGGCGGTGGCAGGCGAGCGTATCGTCGTGACCGACCCGCTGAAGGGTGTGCTGCACACGGTCGATGCCGCCTCCTTCGAGAAGGCCGGCGAGATCGCGGTCGACGGAAAACCGTTCAACATCGTCGCGGTCGGCGGTTCGGGCGAGAGCCACGCGACCGAGTGAGCCGGTGCATCGTATGGCGGATCGTTCCGGCAGCTAGCCGGAGCGGTTGCGCCGCCTGACGAAATCGACGAAGGCGCGCAGCGGCGCCGGCACGTGGCGTCGCCCGGGATAATAGAGATAGGGCCCCGGAAAGGGCGGGCACCAGTCGTCGAGCACGGTGACGAGGCGGCCGGCCTCGATATGCTCGCGCACATAGTCCTCGAAGGTGGCGCAGAAGCCGGCGCCGTCCAGGCAGGCCTGGAGCTGGGCGGTGAGGTTGGTGGTCAGCAGCGGCCCGTCGGCGTCGATCTTCTCGACGACGCCGCCGCGGCCGAACTCCCAGACGGGCCTGAGGCCGCTGGGATAAACGATGCGCAGGCACGGCCGGCCGAGCAGGTCGCGCGGCCGCTCGACTGGCGGACCGGCTGCCACGAGCTCTGGCGCGGCGACGACGACGAAGCGCTGCGGCGGCCCGAGCGGCACCGCGATCACGTCCTGGGCGAGGCTTTCGCCCCAGCGCACGCCGGCGTCGAAGCCGGCGGCGACGATGTCGATGAACGCCGTCTCGGCGACGATCTCCAGTTTTACGCGCGGATGCGCGGCGAGGAACGGACCCATGAGCGGCGCCAGCGCCAGCTCGATGGCCGGCTGCGGCGCATTGATGCGCAGCGTGCCGGCCGGCGCGTCGTCGGCGGCCCGCAGGTCGCCGACGGCCGCGGCGATGTCCGCCAGCGCCGGCGACAGCCGCTCCAGCAGGCGCCGCCCGGCTTCGGTGGGGGCGACCGAGCGGGTGGTGCGGTTGAGCAGGCGCAGATCGAGGGCCGCCTCGAGGTCGCGCACCTGCTGGCTCAGCGTCGACGGCGACACGCCGCGCTCGGCCGCGGCAGCGCGAAAACTGCGACGGCGGGCGACGGCGGCGAAAGCGGCGAGCAGGTTGAGGTCGTTCGGCATTGTACGGAATTCCGCACGGTCTGTTTCGACAAGGGCAGCTTATCGCACAGTAGAGCATGCGCCATCTTCGCGCTCAAGGCTCCTGCATGAGCCGCGTCGCGAATGGAGAGAAAGATGGACGAACGCACCCTCGGGAAAACCGGCCCGCTCGTGTCGAGGCTCGGGCTGGGCTGCATGGGCATGTCGGATATCTATGGTCCGGCCGACCGCGAGAAAAGCCTGGCGACGCTGCATGCGGCACTCGACGCCGGCATCACGCTGCTCGATACCGGCGATTTCTACGGCATGGGTCACAACGAGCTGCTGATCGCGGAGGCGCTGCGCGCCCGCAGCGCCGGCACGGTGGCGATCAGCGTGAAGTTCGGCGCGCAGCGCGGGCCGGACGGCTCTTGGCTCGGCTTCGACGGCCGCCCCAACGCGGTGAAGACCGCGGCCGCCTACAGCTTGAAGCGGCTGGGCGTCGAGGCGATTGACATCTACCGGCCGGCGCGCCTCGACCCCAACGTGCCGATCGAAGAGACCATCGGCGCCGTCGCCGATCTGGTGAAGGCCGGCTATGTCAGGCATATCGGCCTGTCGGAGGTGGGGTCGGAGACGATCCGGCGCGCGGCAAGCGTCCACCCGATCGCCGACCTGCAGATCGAATATTCGCTGATCTCGCGCGGCATCGAGGACGGCATCCTGCAAACCTGCCGCGAGCTCGGCATCGGCATCACCGCCTATGGCGTCTTGTCGCGCGGGCTGATCAGCGGCCATTGGGACAAGCAGCGGGCGACGCAGGCCGGGGATTTCCGCGGCCGCAGCCCGCGCTTCCAGGACGGCAATCTCGAGCGCAATCTCGCCCTCGTCGAGGCGCTGCGGCGTGTGGCCGACAGCCGCGGCGCCAGCGTCGCGCAGATCGCCATCGCCTGGGTGCTGGCGCAGGGCGACGACATCGTGCCGCTGATCGGCGCGCGGCGGCGCGACCGGCTCGCCGAGGCGCTGGGCGCGCTCGACCTCGCACTGTCGCCGGACGATCTGGCGGCGATCGAGCGGGCGGCGCCGAAGGGTGCCGCGGCGGGCTCGCGCTACGACGAGCACCAGATGGCAATGCTGGATAGCGAGCGACCGGTCTGATCCCGGCTTCAGGGCGACGCGGTGCGTCGCCCTGAAGCCGGCCGCGGCGCAATGCAGCGGTTGCGGCGACGCCCGCGCGGTGGCATGACACAGGCAGAGATTTCTCCGGAGCTTCTACCCATGGACATCCGCCAGGTTACCGACGACTACGCCGTGTCCGGCCAGATCGCCGCCGACGACATCCGCGCCATCAAGGAAGCGGGCTTCCGCTCCATCATCTGCAACCGCCCCGACGACGAGCAGCCCGGCCAGCCGAGCGCCGCCGAGATCGCGGTGGCGGCGGAAGCCGCGGAACTCGTCTTCCGCCACATCCCCTTCACCAGCGGCCAGATGACCGAGGAGGACGTTGCTGAGATGGCCGAGGCGCTCGATGAGATCCCCGGCCCGGTCTTCGCCTACTGCCGCTCCGGCGCGCGCTCGACCAACATTTTCATGGCGGCCAAGCAGGCGAAGGGATAGGCGGCGGGCGGCTACTTGCTGCTCTCCATCGCCCCGCTTTCAGCCATGACTTCCGCGCCGTCAGCCGATCTCCCGAGACGATGACCCAAGCGCCGGATTACTCGGGATAGGATTCAGCACCCTCCGGCGTCGGCTTGTTGAACAGGATGAACACCAGCGGGTTGCCGGGTTCGGACATCGCGTCGCTGCGCTGGCCCGTCACTTCTCCGGCCACGCCGCTGGTATATTCCGCAACCACCTCGCCAAAACCGTTGCGCTGGATGGCCAGCTTCTGGCCGGGCTCGACCTTGTCGTTGAGCTTGACCAGATGCTCGACGATCCCGCCCTCCGTCGCCAGGATCGGGAAGGCGCTGTTGCCGACGAAGACATGCACGTCCTTGCCGGTGCGCCCCATCGGCCCGGCGACGATGCCGTGATGCTTGAGCACGTTCATCGTACCTTCCACGAACAGCGCGATCATTTCGAGGTCGAGGTGCCGGGCAGCCCCGATCTCCGGGCAGAAGGACGGGATGCCCGCGGCGTTGAACGCGTTGTGGAGCACGCTGGGATAGGTAGGATTGTCGAAGATCTGGCCGACGGGGTAAAGCTCCGCCATCGCCTTGATCTCGGGCACGTCCATCTCGGCGATATTGAACGCGGCGACCTCGAACCCGGTCGTACCGGTATGGAAGTCGATCGCGAAGTCGGCGTTCGGCCGCAGCAGCCGGTTGAACAGCAACCCGGCATGCCGGCTGGGCGCGGTGATGTCGTTCTCGTTCCCCGGCCACACCCGATTCATGTCGACCAGATCGATGCCCCTGCCCGAATTGGGCCATCTGCGCTGCATGCTTTCGATGGCCGGGCGGGCAATATCCGTGACCGCCATGACCGTGCCCGACATCCCGGCCGGGTCGAGCTGGTTCATCACCGTCTGGACTGTGTGGATGGAACTCATCTCGTCGCCATGCACGCCACTGGTGAGCACGACGCGCTTGCCCGGCTTCGCCCCCCTGGCCACCGTCACGGACACATACCAGTGTTGTCCGCTCGGCATCTGCACGCCCTGGAAATACAGGAAGTGCTTCTGGCCCGGCTCGAGATCGTCGACGTCGAGCGCGCTGACGACCTTTTTGCCCTGGATTGTTTCGCCGGTGTAGACGGTGCCCGATGCCGGATCGGCAGGGGGTGTCGCCGCCTCCTGGGCATTCGCATCACCACTGCCGGCGGCGAGGGCAGCAGACGCCCCGAGCGTGGCAATCGATGCGATCATGAAGTCGCGACGATCGAGGCGTTGTTGAGGTGTGTCCGACATGACGGAGATCCCTTGCAATGTGAAAAGCTATGTTCGAACAACGGCATGCACATCTAAAGTAGAAATCCCCACTCGACTTGACGCTACCAGTGGGCTCATGACCTGGCAAGGTTTGCGAGAACCCTGCCGGCGATACGAGGATTTGCGGCAAGGTCTGGAAGTGGCGTGATCGCTCCTTTTCGGTCCACCGTTTCCAACTCCCGAACCTGGAGCGCATTCACAAAGGCAGCGCTCCGGTCTCCTTCAGCGTCTCCAGCACGATCGCCGTCTTCACGTGCTGCACGGAATCGTGCGGCAAAAGTTCGTCGTTGACGAAGCGCGACAGCGCCTTCAGGTCGGGAGTCACCACCTTGAGGAAATAGTCCATCTCGCCGGTGAGCGCGTGCGCCTCCTGCACCTCGGGCAGGCGGGCGATCAGCTCGCCGAAGCGGCGCGCATTGTCGCGGTTGTGGGTGGCGAGCGTCACCGAGATCACGCTGACCAGGGGGAAGCCCAGCCGGTCGCGGTCGAGCCGCGCCCGGTAGCCGGTGATGAAGCCCTCCTCCTCCAGCCGCTGGCGACGCCGCGAGCATTGCGACGGCGACAGGTTCACGCGCTCCGACAGATCGTTGTTGGTGAGCCGCGCGTCGTCCTGGAGCAGCGCCAGCATCTTGCGGTCGAATTCGTCCAGGCGCTCACCGTTCATCGTCTTTTCCGCTCACATGCACGAACCGTGCATCAATGCAGCACCGGGCGCCCGCGAATGCAAGCACAATGCGGGCCGATCGGCGTATGATTCCGGCAAGTCCGCACTCTGACCGCCCGGAGGACATCATGGGCCCCTTCCCGCACGACGCGCCGCCCGCCAAGATCAGCAAGGCCAACCCGGCCGGCACCGATGGCTTCGAGTTTGTCGAATTCGCGCATCCCGAGCCGGAGAAGCTTGGCACGCTGTTCGAGCGCATGGGTTATACGCCGGTGGCGCGCCACCGCACCAAGAACATCACCGTTTGGCGCCAGGGCGACATCAACTATGTGCTCAACGCCCAGCGCGGCTCGCACGCCATGAGCTTCGTCGAGAAGCACGGCCCCTGCGCGCCGTCGATGGCTTGGCGCGTGGTCGACGCGAAACATGCCTTCGAGCATGCCGTGTCGAAGGGGGCGACGCCCTATACCGGCAAGGACAAGACGCTCGATGTGCCGGCGATCGTCGGCATCGGCGGCTCGCTGCTCTATTTCGTCGACCACTACGGCGAGAAGGGCTCTGCCTACGACCAGGAGTTCGAATGGCTGGGCGAGCGCGATCCGAAACCGGAGGGCGTCGGCTTCTATTATCTCGACCACCTCACCCACAACGTCTATCGCGGCCAGATGGACAAGTGGTGGGCGTTCTACCGCGAGTTGTTCGGCTTCAAGCAGATCCACTATTTCGACATTGACGGGCGCATCACCGGCCTGGTCAGCCGCGCCATCACCAGCCCGTGTGGAAAAATCCGCATCCCGCTGAACGAGTCCAAGGACGACACCAGCCAGATCGAGGAATTTTTGAAGAAATACAAGGGCGAGGGCATCCAGCACATCGCCGTCGGCACCGAGGAAATCTACGACGCCACCGACCGGCTGGACGGCAACGGGCTGAAATTCATGCCCGGCCCGCCCGACACCTATTACGAGCGCTCGTTCGCCAGAGTCTCCGGCCATGACGAGCCCGTCGAGCGCATGAAGAAGCACGGCATCCTGATCGACGGCGAAGGCGTGGTCGACGGCGGCACGACGAAGATCCTGCTGCAGATATTCTCCAAGACGGTGACCGGCCCGATCTTCTTCGAGTTCATCCAGAGGAAGGGCGACGAAGGGTTCGGCGAGGGCAATTTCCGCGCCCTGTTCGAATCGATCGAGGAAGACCAGATCCGGCGCGGCGTGCTGAAGGAGAAGGCGGCGTAGGCGGCGGTTTTTTTGCTCTGATCGGCCATTTTCTTCACCGGCTTTGACGCAAAGTCGGTGAAAGTGTTCGGAATGAGCATTCCACGAATGAAGGCCAGCCGTTCCCTTTTGCAGGTCCGAGGGGTAATGTCGCTTCTGTCAGGGAGGGCGCCATGCAGCCGCGTGACTTCTCGAAGGAGACCGCCCAGGATCGGGAAATGTGCCTTCGGCGGCAGGCCGAAGACCGGGCAAATCTGGTCAACGACCATATGGAGCTAATCTATTCCGGCGATCTGGACGAAGTCTTCGCCGAACTGGTCCGACTGCACCGGATTGTTCAGGACCCGCGCACCGCGGAACTGATGGCGCGCGTATTCGCAGATCGGCTACGCGGCGTCAGCCTATAGTCCCAGCCGCTCCACCTCCTCCTTCCTCAGCTTCCGGTCGAAATCGAGAAAGAACTCGTCGAGCTGCGGTGGCTTGACCGAGGTGCCCGACAGCATGGCGTGCACCTGGCCGCGATGGTGGATGTCGTGCTGGAAGAGATGGGCGAGCAGGTCGCCGATGCGTTCGGGGATCATCCCGTCTTCGCCGCGGTCGGTCGGCACGCGGTGGTCGAGGTCTTCCGCCGCCAGGTTCTCGCAGAAGCCGAGAAGCCGGCGGTCGAACGCCGCCTGGCTCTCCGCAAGCTGGCAGGCGTCGCCGCTCTCGGCATAGGTGTCGAAGATCTTCAGGCCGAGCCCGCCCTCCTCCAGCATGTCGAGATAATAGAGGTCGACCGACAGAATGTGGTTCAACGTCTCCCTGATCGACGGGAAGAAGCTGGTGCGCGGCGCATCCAACTCGCCGGGTCGCAGCGCCAGCACTGCGCGGTAGAGGCGGTCGTTGGACCAGAGATTGTTTTCGGCCATGCGGCGGAAATGGGTGAGAAGCTCCATATCTCGGCCTCCTAATACCCGATAAATTGCAGCCCATCCCACAACAGCAAAAAACCGACCAGATTGGCGACGAGCAGGCCGTTCATGCGGCGGCGCATGGCTTGCGTCCCGGCGTCGCGCGCCACGCCCGAATTCGTCACGGTGTGGAAGATCAGGGCGTTGCGCGGCAGGCCGGACCGGTTGGCGAGGTCCGGCGAGCGCGCCTCGATGCGGTAGGAGAGCCGGATCGCCTGGACGAAGACGACGAGCATGACGACGCCCCAAAGGCCGGTGAGGATCGGAAACCAGAGGCTCACTGCCCCTCCTGTTCTCCCGCCCGCCGCACCGTCTGCTCGATGGCGCCGAAGATCGAGTGGCCGCTCCTGTCCTTCATCTCGATGCGCACGGTGTCGCCGAAGCGCAGGAACGGCGTCTTGGCCGCGCCGGTCTCGATCGCCTCGACCATGCGCTGCTCGGCGATGCAGGAATAGCCGACGCCGCCGGCAGCGATCGGCCTGCCCGGTCCGCCGTCGCGCTTGTTGGAGACGGTGCCCGAGCCGATGATCGCGCCGGCGCCGAGCGGCCGCGTCTTCGCCGCATGGGCGATCAGCTGCGGAAAATCGAAGGTCATGTCGACGCCGGCATCGGCGCGGCCGAACGGCTTGCCGTTGAGCTCGACCGAGAGCGGCAGGCGGACCCGCCCGCCGTCCCAGGCATCGCCCAGCTCGTCCGGCGTGACGGCGACAGGCGAGAAGGCAGAGGACGGCTTCGACTGGAAGAAGCCGAATCCCTTCTCCAGCTCGGCCGGGATCAGGCCGCGCAGGCTGACGTCGTTGACCAGCATGACCAGCCGGATCGCCGAGCGCGCCTCGTCGACCGTGGCGCCCATGGGCACGTCGTCGACGATGACGGCCACCTCGGCCTCGAGGTCGATGCCCCAGGCCTCGTCGGCCATGACGATCGCGTCGCGCGGCGGCAGGAAGGTATCGGAACCGCCCTGATACATCAGCGGCTCGGTCCAGAAGCTTTCCGGCATCTTCGCGCCGCGCGCCCTGCGCACCAGCTCGACGTGGTTCACGTAAGCCGAGCCATCGGCCCACTGGTAGGCGCGCGGCAGCGGCGAATGCGCGTCGTGCTCGTGGAAGCGCGCCGAGGGCACCGCGCCGGTCTCCAGCGATTCGGCCATGGCCTCCAGATGCGGCGCCAGCCGCGCCCAATTGTCGAGCGCCGCCTGCAGCGTCGGCACCAGGAAGGAAGCGTCGGTGTAGCGCGTCAGGTCGCGCGAGACGACGACGAGCCGTCCGTCGCGAGAACCGTTCTTCAGGCTGGCAAGCTTCATCAAATCCTCCCTGGTCGAGCTACAACACGGCGATCGGCGTCGGCCGTCAAGGCGCATTCGACAATCGAGAGGAAGCGAACCGGCCGTTGACGCGATTTGGTTGCGGCCGTAACAATTGGATTTGCAACCATCAAGCCGGAGCACGCCATGCCTGCCCGCTCGGCCCCACGCCCGATGCCGGCCAGCAGGGCCGGCCAGGAGCCGCTGCTCGCCCTCGAAGAGTTCTTGCCCTACCGGCTGAACCGGCTGGCGGACAAGGTCAGCCGCGAGTTCTCCAAAATCTATGCGGACCGGCACGGGCTGACGCGGCCGGAATGGCGGACGCTGGCGACGCTTGGCCAGTTCGGCACGATGACGGCGACGGAGATCGGCGCGCATTCCTCCATGCACAAGACAAAAGTCAGCCGCGCCGTCTCGGCGCTGGAGAAGCGCAAATGGCTGGCGCGCGGCATCGATCCGCTCGACCGCAGGCTGGAGCACCTGACGCTGACGCGCGCCGGACACGCCGCCTACCGCGATCTGGTGCCGCTGATGAAGGCCCACGAGGCGCGGCTGCTCGGCCGGGCGAGCGCCAGCGAGCGGCAGGCGATCCAGAACGCGATCGACGTGCTGGAGCGGGCGCTGAAGCTCTGATCAGGCCTCCGGCAGCGGCCGCGGATACTGGATGCGCGGCGGCAGCCGGTGATGCAGCAGCGCCAGCCCGACCAGGCTGACGCAGCTCACGAAGACGGTGATGAACAGCGACGTGCTCTGCAGCGGCGAGGCCAGCGCCACCAGGGGAATGGCGCCGGCCGGCGGATGGGTGATGCGCAGCATCAGCATGCCGGCGATGGCCGCGCCGACGGCGACGGCGGCCACCCACCACAGGCCGGGAAAGGCGAGCGCGGCGGCGACGCCGAGGATCGTCGCCAGCAGATAGCCGCCGAAAATGTTGATCGGCTGCGCCAGCGGGCTGGCCGGGTGGCCGAACAGCAGCACCACCGTGGCACCGAGCGGCGCGATCAGCAGCGGCAGCCCGGTCAGCGTCGCCAACCCGCCGACGGCGCCGATGCCGAGCACGGCCCCGGCACCCGATTTCAGGTGCGAGGTGAACTGGCCGCCGGGTTCGTGCCGGGCGGTGAAGGAGCGAAGGTGGCGGCGCATCGACGGACCTAAAACGAAGGGCCCGCTCCGATAGCAACTCGCCCGGGCTCTGGGCAACGAACAAAGTTCGAATTTTGGGCAGAAGATGAAAATTTCATCGCCGTGATCCGGCGCAGCCATCGCAACCACAGGTAGGTATATTGCAATTTTCCCCTAAACGCCTATGATCGACTGGTCAAAATGACCGGTTAAAATCCATGAAGACGATTCAGGCATCGGAAGCCAAGGCAAAGTTCCTGTCGCTGCTCAGCGAGGCCGAGCGCGGCGAGACCATAGAGATTACCCGACACGGCCGAGCCGTGGCCAAGATCGTCCCCATCGACAGTGCATATGAGCGTCGCGTCAAGGCGGCGCAAGCAATACGCGACTACAAGAAATCCGGCATCAGAACCGGGATTACGGTCCAGGATATCTTGTCCGCGCGCGATGAAGGCCGGCCTTGATGACGATTGTCGTCGACAGTTCCACCGCCGCCAGTTGGGGCATGCCTGACGAAAGATCCGCAATCGCCGATCAGGCACTAACCAGCGCGACGGAAGTCGGCATGACCGTGCCTGACTTGTTCTGGCACGAACTGCGCAACGTGTTTCTCGTCAACGAGAGGCGCGGCAGGCTGACGAGCGAACTTACAAGGAACGGCCTCGGCTTGATAGAAAGCCTCGAGCCGACGACCGACCGCTCGTCTCAACACGATTCGATCCTTGAATTGGCTCGCCGGCACACACTTTCCGCCTATGATGCAGCCTTTCTCGAATTGGCGATACGACTGCGAGCGCCGCTTGCGACGCTCGACGACAAGCTCGCCAAGGCTGCGGTGGCGGAACAGGTGAAGACGATTTCCCAGCTGGGCTGATCCCTCACCAGCCCATCATCATCTTGCCGGAATTGCCGGATTTCATCGCTTCGGAGCCGGGCAGCGAACGGGCAATCTTGACATTGCATGCGATCGCCAGAGAGTTGCGGAGAAGCTGTCGGCATTGAAGACCGCGGAACTCTTCGCTGAACGCAAGAATCGCGCGGATTTTGCTGCCTTCGATCGCATCATGAGCCGCCGCGGCGGCAAGGAACCTACAGCGGAAGACACCTTGTGGCGCCGCGGATTGGCCTCACCAATCCATCACCACCTTGCCGGAACTGCCTGATTTCATCGCCTCGAAGCCGGCGATGTAGTCGTCGACGCCGATGCGGTGGGTGATCAGGCCGGTGACGTCGAGCGGCCCCTGCACCAGGGCGATCATCTTGTACCAGGTCTCGAACATCTCGCGGCCGTATATGCCCTTCAAGGTCAGCATCTTGAAGATGACCTTGTTCCAGTCGATCTCGAAGCCGGTCGGCGCGATGCCGAGAATGGCGATCTTGCCGCCATTGTTCATGGCGTCGATCATGTCGCGGAAGGCGGCGGCGGAGCCCGACATCTCCAGGCCGACGTCAAAACCCTCGCGCATGCCCTCCTCGCGCATCACGTCGGCGAGCTTTTCCGTCGAGGCGTCGACGACGTGATGCACGCCGAGCTTTTTGGCCAGCGCCAGCCGCGTCGGGTTGATGTCGGTGATGACGACCTTTCGCGCACCCACGCACTGGGCGACGAGCGCGCCCATGATGCCGATCGGCCCGGCGCCGGTCACCAGCACGTCCTCGCCGACGAGGTCGAAGGAGAGCGCCGTGTGCACGGCGTTGCCGAGCGGGTCGAAGATCGCCGCCACCTCGTCGGGAATGTCGTCGGGGATCGGCACGACATTGTGCTGCGGGATAGCAACATATTCGGCGAAGGCGCCCGGCCGGTTGACGCCGACGCCTTGCGTGTTGCGGCAGAGATGCCCGCGGCCGGCGCGGCAGTTGCGGCAATGGCCGCAGACGATGTGGCCCTCGCCGGAAACGCGCTGGCCGAGCTTGTACTCAGTCACCGCCGCGCCGAAATCCGCCACCGTGCCCACGAATTCGTGGCCGGTCACCATCGGCACCGGCACGGTCTTTTGCGCCCACTGGTCCCAGTTGTAGATATGGACGTCGGTGCCACAGATAGCGGTCTTTTTCACCTTGATCAGCACGTCATTGGGGCCGATCTCGGGAACCGGTACCTGTTCCATCCAGATGCCGGGTTCGGCCTTGGCTTTCACGAGGGCGCGCATCATGTTGGACATTGGGAAACCTCGTCCGCAAACCACGAAGCGTGGCGCCTCGTCGCACCCCCCTCTGTCCTGCCGGACATCTCCCCCGCAAGGGGGGAGATTGGCCGGCCGCTTTGGTTTCGCCAATCCTCCACGCTGCAGAAGAACCGGTTTCGTCGAAACTGCCAATCTCCCCCCTTGCGGGGGAAATGTCCGGCAGGACAGAGGGGGGTGCGACGAGGCGCGGTCGTTAGCGAATATATCATTCCACCACCCCCAGTTCCCTCCCCACCTTGCCAAACGCCTCCACAGCCCGGTCGATATCCGCGCTCGAATGCGCCGCCGACATCTGCGTGCGGATGCGCGCCTGGCCTTTCGGCACGACAGGGAAGGAAAAACCGATGACGTAGATGCCGCGCTTCAGCATCCTTGCCGCCATCTCCTGCGCCAGCGACGCGTCGCCCAGCATCACCGGGATGATCGGATGGTCGGCGCCGGCGAGCGTGAAGCCGAGCTTCGTCATCGAGGTGCGGAACCGCGCGGCATTGTCGTAGAGTTTTGCGCGCAGGCTCTCGCCCCGTTCGATGAGGTCGAACACCTTCAGCGAGGCCGCGGCGATCGCCGGCATCAGCGTGTTGGAGAACAGATAAGGCCGCGAGCGCTGGCGCAGCCAGTCGACGACTTCCTTCCTGCCCGACGTATAGCCGCCCGAGGCTCCGCCAAGCGCCTTGCCGAGCGTGCCGGTGACGATGTCCACCCGGCCCTCGACGCCGCAATGCTCGGGCGAGCCGCGGCCATGCTTGCCGACGAAGCCGACCGCATGGCTGTCGTCGACCATGACCATCGCATCGTATTTTTCCGCGAGATCGCAGACGCCCTTCAGGTTGGCGATGATGCCGTCCATGGAAAACACGCCGTCGGTGGCGATCAGCTTGAAGCGGCTGCCTTCCGCCTTTCTCAGTTCTTCCTCCAGCGCCGCCATGTCATTGTTGGCATAGCGGAAACGCTTGGCCTTGGAGAGCCGCACACCGTCGATGATCGAGGCGTGGTTGAGCGCGTCGGAGACGATGGCGTCGTCCTCCGACAGCAGCGTCTCGAACAGACCGCCATTGGCGTCGAAGCAGGAGCCGTAGAGGATCGTATCCTCCATGCGCAGAAAGGCGGAAATCCTCGCCTCCAGTTGCTTGTGCTCCTCCTGCGTGCCGCAGATGAAGCGCACCGACGCCATGCCGTAGCCGTAACGGTCGAGGGCCTTCTTCGCCGCCTCGCGCAGTTCCTCGCTGTCGGCGAGGCCGAGATAGTTGTTGGCGCAGAAGTTGAGCACCCTATCGCCGCCGGCAACCTCGATCTCGGCGGACTGCATGGAGGTGATCACGCGCTCGGATTTATACAGGCCGGCGGACCTGAGGCCCTCCAGCTCGGAGGCGAGATGGGAAAGGAAGGCTGCGCTCATTGGCCGGTCGTCCCTGTTCTGCCGGAAGCTGTGCCGCTTCGCCGGGCGCCAGTCTAGCGCAAAATCGACACGGCGCACGTACAGTGCCTCCCAGATCAGGCGATCGACCTCATTGTTCAGGAGCACGCCCGCGTTCACGAACAATTGTTTCGCGGTTTGTTCCGCTGACAGGGCGCAACCCTTGAAAGGCAGGGATTGCGGAGCCATCTCGAAGGCAAGCGTGCTCCGCACGCGGAGTCAACGCTTCGGTCAAGCTTCGTATGGAGGTTGTCATGGCTGGCTCACTCACGGAAGGCAGAACCGGACAGGACTGGATCAACCTCGTCCTCGCGGCATGCCTGTTCATCTCCCCCTGGGTCATCGGCTTCGCCGCCGAAACCACGCCCGCCTGGAATGCCTGGATCGTCGGCGTCGTTCTCGCCGCCCTTGCGATCGGCACGCTGACGGCGTTCGCCGAATGGGAGGAATGGGCGAATTTCGCGTTGGGCGTCTGGCTGATCGTCTCGCCGTGGCTGCTCGGCTTCGCCGCGAACATGACGGTTGCATGGACCCACGTCATCCTCGGCGTACTCGTCGCCGCGGCTTCGGCCTGGGCCGTCTGGGGACACAGGCAGGACCCGCACGCGCATGCGTGACGGGACCGACCAGCGAGCCTAGATCGCCAGGCACGGCGGCCTGAGCACGAGAACAGGCGTGGTCTCCGGCGCCGGGGCCCTCCCCGGCGCCGGAGCTGCGTGAGATCTCATATGTCTTCGGCATCCGCCCCTATTCTACGATGCCTCGGGTCCACCGGCGGCCGAGCCAAGTGGGTCAGATCGCCCTGCGCGGCTGTCCGATCCTTCGCGCCGGCGAAGGATTTCTCGGCAAGTCCGCACCGGAATGGAACGAACGATCTACATGCCAAACCGAAGCTAAGCGGACGCCTCCGGCAGCGAAGTATTTCACTGGAGGCCACGCATGCAGCATGCTACAGTAATTGTAGCGGTGACGGCTCGGCTATTTCTAACCGGTACACGACGCCAGCGGGGGTCCAATCATGAAACGATCCTTTCCGGCATGGCGCATATGCCTGGCTGGTCTTGCTGGCGCCGGTATGTTTTCCAGCCCCGCTTCCGCCCAGGAGACGCCACAGCAGATCATCCAGTCGATGATGGCCGCCGTTTGCGGGGACTTCCAGAACACGGGCAGTGCCAACAGCCTGAAGATCGAAGGCAATGCCGAAGCCAAGCTCAGCGGTCTGATGAAGAAGCTGGCGGATCTCGGCCTGTCGGGCGCGGCGACCTTCAACAGCGAGGACTATGTCGGCGTGCTGCGCACGGAAGTCGGTTCGCAGCTCAACAGCGTGCGCGACTGCCGGCTGCGGGTCTACGGCGACCTGTCCCCGCTGCTCAAGGAGGCCCGCCAGGGCGGCTCGATCACCAACACCGGCGACGGCAACGCAAACATCATCGGCAGCGGCAACACCGTAAACCAATAAGGCCCAGCACTTCATGAGACCGAGCGCCTGGCTGTTCCTTCTGATCCTCGCTTCGGCCCCGGCCCACGCCCAGATCGACAATCAGGGCAACTGCAACGCCAACATCGTCGGCTCCGGCAACTACATCACCGTCAACTGCCAGGCCGGAGGCACCACGGCCGCGCAGACCGCCACGCTGATCATCACCCGCGACTTCCAGAACATCGTGCTCTCGGACACGATCAATCCGGGCTTCGTCGACTTCTACAACAGCTATTTCTCGCTGACCGTGAACGACGAGACGGTCGTCCACGCCAATTTCGCGTCGCAGTTCGACGAGCAGGTGCTGCGGCTGGAGAAGGGCGAGCACGTCTACAAGATGGCCGTCTACCTGCAGTACCTCAACGGCGTCACGGCGGGCACGAGTTGCTCGGGCATCCTCAACGTGCAGGCCAGCGCGCCGATCATGCCGCGCGTGCAGATCGTCTCCAACAACTTCACCGGGCAGATCAGCCCGGTGACCTGCTGGTTCCAGATCAGGCCGTGAGATTTCAACCGGCGGGCCAGGGCCCGCTTGACACGATGCGTCGCCATTCGCGAAGGTCGCCCTCCAGTCACAACCGGAGGTGCCCTTGCGCTTCGCTCCACTGCTGACAGCCGCGGTGTCGCTTTTCCTTGCCGTTTCCGCCGTCCGGGCAAGCGACCGAATCATCTATCTCACCTTTGACGACGGGCCGCTGACGGGAACCGAGAACATCCTGGACGTGCTGGAGGCGGAGAAGGTTCCGGCGGCGATGTTCATGGTGGGCAAGCATGCCGAGGCGAGCGCCGCGCACAGGGCGCTGGTCGAACGGGCGAAATCCCTTCCCCACGTCACCGTCGGCAACCACAGCTACAGCCATGCGCACGACCATTACCGGCATTTCTATGCCGACACTGAGGGCGTGGTCGCCGACATGATGCGCGCCAACGAGGTGCTCGGCCTGACGGCCAAGCCGGTGCAGGCGCGCCTGCCCGGCCGCGACGTGTTCCGCCTGCCCGACGTCTACAAGGACGATCTTTCGATCGGCAAGACCGAGGACGAAATCGAGCAGATCGATTTCGAGTTCGTCTCGGCGTCCGGCTTCAATCCTACGGCTGGGATCACGAATGGGTCCACGACAGCCGCGGCAAGCCGGTGCAGACGGTCGAACACCTCGTCTCCGAGATCGACCACCTGTTCCTCGGCGGCAGGTTCGTCCGTCCCGGCAAGCTCATCCTCCTGATGCATGACGAGATGTTCCAGGAAAACTACGACGGCAACGCCAATCTTTCAGCCCTGATCTCCGCACTCAGGCAGCGGGGCTATGCCTTCGGCTCGATCGAAACCTACGACGATTGAGGCGAGGAGCCGTTTCCCGGCATAGCGGATTGCTGACGGATCCTGGGATCTCGAGAGCGTCGGGCTAAGACCCCATCCTCTCCCCCGCCGCCTGCCAGTTGACCCGCTCCGACAATACGGCGGCGATGTGCTCTGCCTTGCGGTTTTCGTAGTCGAGATAGTAGGCGTGCTCCCACAGGTCGATGCCGACCAGCGGCGTCAGGCCGTCCGGGAGCGGGTTGCCGGCGTCCTGGTAGCCCTTGAGCGCAAGCTTGCCATCGTCCGCGACCAGCCAGACCCAGCCGGTGCCGAAGACGTTGTCCGCCTCCTTGGCGAAAGCGTCGAACAGGCCCTTCTCGCCGTTGAAATCGCGCTCGATCGCCTCGGCGAACGCGCCGGCCGGCTTGGCCGGACCGCCCTTGAACTGCTCCCAGTAGAAGACGTGGTTCCAGGCCTGGCCGGCCTGGTTGAAAATCTTGTCCTCCCCGTCCTTCTTCGCGGCGACGACCACCTCGCGGAGTTCCATGTCGGCATAGGGCGTGCCCGGCGCCAGCTGGTTCAGCTTGTCGAAATAGGCCTTGTGGTGCTTGCCGTAATGCAGGCCGACGGTACGCGCCGAGATCTGCGGCGCCAGCGCATCCTCGCCGTAAGGCAAAGGCGGCTGCTCGAACGGGCTGGCGGCGCGCAGGATCGAGGGACGTGCCGTCGCGGCCACGGCGGCTCCGGCGGCGATCATCAGGGCTGAACGGCGTGTAACGATCATCGTATCGACTCCTTTGCGGGATGGTTGTGCTCCCAACACCCGTTCGCCCGATGCGTTCCCTTCCGCCTGGCCGATCGCGGCTGCCCGTCGCGCATTGATGACCTGGCGGATCGGACGCAATGCGTCGAGGCGGCTCGACGTCATTCGCAATTGTACTGGCTGAGCGCCCAGTCGCCGGTAACCGACAGGATGTCGACGACCTTCCACGCGCCGCCGACCTTCTTCAGCTTCCATTCCATGCGATGCGGCGCGCCTTGCGCGTTGAAGGCGACGAGCACTTTCGCCTCCTCGGCCTGGACGACTTCGCGCGTTCTGAGCGTCTTGCGCAGGTCCGCGGCGTCCCCCTCGACATTGTCCAGCGCCATATGAGGGTCGAGGCACTCGCCCTGCCCCGACCGCCGCAGCCGGTCGCTGCCGTCGAGCACGCTCCTGGCAGGATCGGCGAAGCGGTCCCGCGCCGCCGGATCATTTTCGAGGCCGGGCCGGTCGTAGAAGACCAGGACCGCCTCCGTCGGCGTTTCGGCCGCGTGTGCGGGGGAGAGCGCGCAGGCGAGGAGCGCGGCACAGGGTAAAACCAGCCTGACGAGTGGCGTTTTCTGCGCAAGCATCGCGATTCCTCGCAAGCCGATGTCGTTCGGAACCAAGCATCGGCCATCACGGCTTTTTTGCGGGCGATGGAATGCCGCCGCGGCGATCGCGTCCTTGGGCGGCCGGTCATCGTCGCTTCGGCACGAGGCCGCCACCGAGCTATCGGCGCACGGGGGACGCAGCGTTTGAAAATCCCGTTCTCCTGCATTAGCTCGTCTCATGCAAAACCTGCGTCACCCGCCCGATGCGTGCCGGCGCCGCGAAGCGCCATGACGGACTTCGCCGCCTATCTCGGCCTGTTCGGCAGCGCCTTCCTCGCGGCGACCGTGCTTCCCGCCCAGTCGGAGACGGTGCTGGTCGGGCTGCTCGTCGCCGACCGCTTTTCGATTGCCTTGCTGCTGCTCGTGGCGAGCATCGGCAACGTGCTCGGCTCGGTGCTCAACTGGGTGCTGGGGCGCGGCATCGAGCGGTTTCGCGGCCGGCGCTGGTTCCCGGCGAGCGATGCGGCGCTGGAGCGGGCGACGCGCTGGTACAGCCGCTACGGCCGCTGGTCGCTGCTGCTCAGCTGGCTGCCGATCGGCGGCGACGCGCTGACGGTGGTCGCCGGCGTGCTGCGCGAGCCGCTGTGGAGCTTCGTCGCCATCGTGGCCATCGCCAAGACCGGGCGCTACCTGGCGCTCGCGGCGGCGACGCTGCAGTTCGTGTAGGCGCTTCCAATCAATGCAGCGCGTCCCAAGTATGGCGATCGGCCCCAGCGCTACGTGAAGCGCTCGCCGTTTCGTCCCGCCGGCGAATCCCCTATAAAATGGCGCCATGCCGATCCGCCAGCTTTCCGAAACGATGGTCAACCAGATCGCCGCCGGCGAGGTGATCGAGCGGCCGGCGAGCGTGGTCAAGGAACTGGTCGAGAACGCGGTGGACGCCGGCGCCACCCGCATCGAGATCGCCACGGCGGGCGGCGGGCTGTCGCTGATCCGCGTCACCGACGACGGGTTCGGCATCGCCGCCGGCGAGCTGGCGCTCGCGGTGTCGCGGCACTGCACGTCGAAACTCGGCAACGACATCCACGACATCCGCTCGCTCGGCTTCCGTGGCGAGGCGCTGCCGTCGATCGGCTCGGTGTCGCGGCTTTCGATCCGCTCGCGCACCGCCGACGGCGAGGCCGCCGAGATCACGGTCGAGGGCGGGCGCGTCTCGGCGGTGAAGCCCGCCGGCGCCAATCGCGGCACGGCCGTGGAGGTGCGGGATCTTTTCTACGCCACCCCGGCGCGGCTCAAATTCATGAAGGGCGAGCGCGCCGAGGCGAGCGCGACCGCCGACGTGGTCAGGCGCATCGCCATCGCCTTCCCGAATATCCGCTTCACGCTGTCGGGTTCGGACCGTTCGACGCTCGACTTCACCGCCGCCGGCGACCGGCTGAAGCGCATCGCGCAGGTGATGGGCGCCGAATTCCCGGAGAATTCGCTGGCGGTCGACGCGGCGCGGGAAGGCGTGCGGCTCGACGGCCATGTGTCCATCCCCTCCTATTCGCGCGCCAACGCGCTGCAGCAATATGTCTATGTCAACGGCCGGCCTGTGCGCGACCGGCTGATCGCCAGCGCCATCCGCGGCGCCTTCGCCGACACGCTGGCGCGCGACCGTCATGCGGTGGCCGCGCTGTTCCTGTCGCTCGACCCGGCGCTGGTCGACGTCAACGTGCATCCGGCCAAGGCCGACGTGCGTTTTCGCGATCCCGGCCTGGTGCGCGGGCTGATCGTCGGGGCGATCCGCGAGGCGCTGGCCGGCGCCGGCATCCGCCCAGCTTCGACCGGCGCGGCGGCCATGCTGGGCGCTTTCCGCCCCGGCCCGACCAGCTACGGCCATCCCGGCCCGAGCGGCGGCCACCGCAGCTACAATCCGGCCTTCCGCAGTGCCGTTCCCGGCGTGTTCGACGCCGCGCGCTCGTTCCAGCGGCCGCTGGCGGCGGGTTTTGCCGAGGACGTGCAGACGGCCTTCGATACTGGGCCGCTCGACAGCGCCGACGCGCGCGCAGGGACCGACGAGCCGGCACCGGAGGCATTGGGCTTCCAGCTCGGCGCGGCGCGGGCGCAGGTGCACGAAAACTACATCGTCGCGCAGACCGGCGATTCGCTGGTCATCGTCGACCAGCACGCGGCGCATGAGAGGCTGGTCTACGAGGCGCTGAAGAACGCGCTCGAGGCGCGGCCGATGCCGGCGCAGATGCTGCTCCTGCCGACCATCGTCGACCTGCCGGAAGACGATGCCGAGCGGCTGGCGCGGCATGCCGAGACATTGAGGCGCTTCGGGCTCGGCATCGAGCGCTTCGGCCCCGGCGCGGTGGCGGTGCGCGAGACGCCGGCCATGCTGGGCGAGGCCAATGTCGAGCAGCTGGTGCGCGACCTCGCCGACGAGATCGCCGAGACCGACACCGTCGACACGCTGAGGGAGCGCCTGCACGCCATCGCCGCCACCATGGCGTGCCACGGCTCGGTGCGCTCCGGTCGCCGGCTGCTGCCGGACGAGATGAACGCGCTCTTGCGCCAGATGGAGGCGACGCCAGGGTCGGGCACCTGCAACCACGGCCGCCCGACCTATATCGAGCTCAAGCTTTCCGACATCGAGAGGCTGTTCGGACGGCGGTGACGCCCCTCACTGCTGCGTCAGCGTGGCGATGAAACGTTTGGTGCGCTCGCGCTCGGGGCTGCCGAAGATTTTTGCCGGCTCGCCCTTCTCGACCACCTTGCCCGCTTCAAGAAACACGACCTCGTGTGCCACCCGGGAGGCGAGGCGCAGATCGTGGGTGGCCATGACCATGGTGGTGCCCTCCTTCGCCAGCTGGCCGAGCACGTCGACCACCTCTTCCGACAGTTCCGGATCGAGCGCCGACGTCGGCTCGTCGCACAGAAGCACGCGCGGCGACGGCGCGAGCGCCCGGGCGATCGCCACGCGCTGCTGCTGGCCGCCCGACAGCGTCGCCGGCCAGGCGTCGGCTTTTTCAGCCAGCCCGACCTTGTCGAGCAGCGCCTGCGCCCGCTCACGCGCCTTGCCGGCCGGCCATCTGAGCACCGTAACCAAGCCCTCCATGACGTTCTCGATGGCAGTCCTGTGGGGAAAGAGCTGGAAATTCTGGAAGACCATGCCGGTCTGGCGGCGCAGTTTCTGGATCGAGGCCCAGCCGACCTTCTGGCCGGGATGGAACCGCAGGGAATCCTCGCCGATGCGCACCGTGCCGACGGTCGGGATCTCCAGCAGGTTGATGCAGCGCAGCAGCGTGCTTTTCCCTCCGCCGGACGGGCCGACCAGCGCGGTGACGGAGCCCTCGCGCATGCGCAGCGTGACGTCCTTCAGCACGACGTTGTCGCCGAAACGCTTTTCGATGTCGACGAGCTCGATCACGACCGCGCCTCCAGGAAGCCGCCATAGCGGTTGAGCCGTTCCTCCAGCCGCACCTGCAGGGCCGACAGGATCGAACTCAGCGCCAGGTAGATCAGCGCCGCCTCGATGTAGAGGATCAGCGGCTCGTAGGTGGTGGCGACGATACGCTGCGCCGCCTGGAACAGCTCCGGCACGGTGATGGCGGCGGCGAGCGAGGTGTCCTTGACCAGCGAGATGAAGGTGTTGGAAAGCGGCGGCACCGCGACCCGGCCGGCCTGCGGCAGGATGGTGCGGCGGATCGTCTGCTGAAAGCTCATGCCGATCGAATAGGAGGCCTCCCACTGGCCCCGCGGCACCGAGGAGATGGCGGCGCGGATGATCTCGGAGGAATAGGCACCGATGTTGAGCGTGAAGCCGATCAGGGCAGCCGGGAAGGCGTCGATGACGATGCCGGCGCTGGGCAGGCCGTAGAAGATGAGGAAGAGCTGCACCAGAAGCGGCGTGCCGCGGATGATCCAGACGTAGAAGCGGATCGCCGCGGCGAAGGGCGCCGGTGCGAACAGCCGGACCAGCGCGGCGATCAGGCCGACTGTCAGCCCCAGCGCGAAGGACAGGATGGTCAGCGGCGCTGTGAATTTCACCGCCGCCCACAACAGCGGGCCGAGCGAGTCCAGCATCAGTTGAAGCCAGTGGGGCACGCGTCATCTCCCGAAACCACGAGGGCGGCAGACCTTGGCATGAAGCAAGCGGGCAAACAAACGGGCGGCCGGTCGATCGACCGGCCGCCCGTCAGAGCAGGATGACTTCGAACGAAGCCATCCTGCTCCAACTCCTTGTTTCGCCGCATGAACCTATCCGAAAAGTCTGCACCTTTCCGGGATCATGCTCCAGGACTTCCGGCGGTTTCCTACTGCGAGACGTCCTGACCGAAATACTTGTCGGAAATCTGCTTGTAGGTGCCGTCGGCCTTGATCTCGGCCAGCGCCTTGTTGATCGCCTCCAGCAGCTCCGGCTCGCCCTTGCGGATGATCACGCCGGAATGGTCGGCCTTGTCCTCCTGCGCCACGATCTTCACCGGGGCGTCGGGCTTGTGCTTCTTGAAATCGAGGAAGGACAGGCTGTCGTTGATGGTGGCGTCGGCGCGGCCGCTGAGCAGAAGCTGGATCGACTGGTCGAAACCGTCGGTGCCGACCAGCTCGGCGCCGTTGGCTTCCGCCAGGCGGCCGAAATTGCTGGTCAGCGACTGCGCCGACTTCTTGCCCTTCAGGTCGGCGAAGGACTTTATCTCCTCGTTGTCGGCGCCGACGATCAGCACCGCCTTGGAGGCGATGTAGGGATCGGAGAAATCATACTTCTGCTTGCGCTGCTCGGTGATGCCGACCTGGTTGATGACGGCGTCGTAGCGGTTGGCATCGAGGCCGGCGATGAGACCGTCCCACTTGCCTTCCAGGAACTCGGCCTTGACGCCGAGGCGCTCGGCGATGGCCTGGCCGATCTCGACGTCGAAGCCGACCAGCGCGCCGGTGGTGTCGTGATAGGTGAAGGGGGCGTAGGTGCCCTCGGTACCGATCTTGATGATGCCGGCCGACTGGATCTTCGCCAGGTTCTCGCCGGCATGCGAAGGGGCCAGCGCCAGGAGCTGCAGGGCCCCGGCAACGAGCAGCGACTTGAAGAGCTTCATGACAGAATCCTACCTTTGGTTGGATCGAAATGCTGAGATGGCCGCTTATCGAAGATAAATGGGAAAGCGATAAGGAATTTCATTCCTATTTCTGCCACCTTGGACGAACTGCATCCTCAAGCGCCAGGATTTCCCGCCGCCGCGGGCGAGCGTGATCGTATGGATGGTCCGGAAGATCAACGGCCTGCTACGCTTGACCTCCCTGCCGATTTATGGCGGAAGAAGCGGAATTGAAAGGATCGAGCATGAACCGTTTCGAGGGTCCAGGCGCAAGGGAAGCCGGGGTCCGCTATCTCGACGGCGATTTTCAGGTAACCAGCCCGGGATCCTTCGTGTCCTGCGCGGTGACCGGCGGGCGCATTGCGCTCGACGAGCTGAAATACTGGAGCGTGGCGCGCCAGGAGCCGTATATCGACGCCGCCGCCTCGCTGCAGCGCGAGATCGAGACCAATCCGGAGCTGCGCAGGCGCGGCGTCAGCTAGCGCCGACGCCAGGCGCGCAAGGTCTCGTCGATGATCCTTCGCGGCACCGCGTCGCTGTCGAAGACGGCATCGATCTCGAAGGTTTCCGTCATAGCGAGGAAGCCGGCGGGCACACGCTCTTCCGACAGACGGGCCATGTCCTTCGCGGTGGTGACAAGGGTCAGCCGCTCGGTTCGCGCCTCCGCCATCAGCGCGCGCAGTTCGTCCGTCGTATAGAAGTGGTGGTCGGGAAACGGCCGGGCGACCGCCACCTCGGCACCGACCCGCCGCAGCATGGCGAAGAATTTCTCGGGATGGCCGATGCCGGCGAAGGCCATAAACCGCCGACCGGCAAAGCGATCGGGATCGCGCGGGCGCGAGACCGCATCGTAGACCGGCTTGCCGGCGCGAGCCGCCTGACGCACCACGGGATCGGCGGCTGTCCCCTCGCCCATGCGCAGCACTGCGTCGGCATGGCGGAGCTGGTCGACCACGCGCGCGCGCAGCGGCCCGGCCGGCAGTACCCTGCCATTGCCGACGCCATGGCCGGCATCGACCACCAGCAAGGCATAGTCCATGTGGATGCGGGCGCTCTGAAAACCGTCGTCCATGATGAGGAAATCGCAGCCGCGCGCCGCCAGCAGCCGCGCGCCGGCCGCCCGGTCGGGCGAGACCGCGACGGGCGCATGGGCGGCCAGCAGCAGCGGCTCGTCGCCGGCGTGACGGGCGTCCTCCAGCACCGGATCGACGATGCGGGATGCCCCGACATTGCCGCCATGGCCGCGCGACAGGAAGCCGGGCTTCAGCTTCATCGCCCTGGCCCGTCGGGCCAGCGCGATCGCCACCGGGGTCTTGCCGGAGCCGCCGACGGTGAAGTTGCCGACGCACAGGACCGGAAGCGCCACCTTCTCGCGCGGCGCCCGCACCAGGCGGCGGCCGGCCGCCGCCGCATAGACGAGCGACAGCGGCGTGAGCGCCGTGGCGCGCCAGTCGGCCTCGGCCTGCCACCAGAAGGGAGGCGCCTCCGCCAGCATCTAACGCCGCCTCGCCGCCCTCATCGGCCCCGCATTCCGTTGGTCCCGTCGAGCCGCGACTTGACCACCAGCGGATGGATGAAGGGGTCGAGCGCCTTCAGCGTCCTCGCAAGCGCGCCGCGCATGTCGCCCACGGTGGCCGCGGCGGCGGAGATCATGTCGCGGCGCGCAGCCTCGTTGCAGAGCAGGTAGTTGACCGCGCCCGTGAGCATGTCGCGGTCGCGCACCAGCCTGGCACCGCCGCTGTCGATCAGGCGCTGGTAGCTGTCGCGGAAATTCTGGACGTTGCGCCCAGCGAGCACCGCGGTCTCAAGCATGGCGGGCTCGAGCGGATTCTGGCCGCCTTCCGCCGTCAGCGAGCGGCCGACGAAGGCGATCTCGGTGAGCCTGAGATAGAGGCCCATCTCGCCGATCGTATCGCCGACCAGGACGTCGGTCTCGGGCGTGATCCTGTCGCCGCTGGATCGCCGGGCGGTCTTGAGGCCCATCGCGGCGATCTCCGCCTCGATGGCGGCTGCGCGCTCGGGATGGCGCGGCACCACGATGGTGAGCAGCTCGGGATGGCGGGCACGCAGCGCCAGATGCACTTCCGCGGCTGCCTTCTCCTCGCCGTCATGGGTGGAGATCGCCGCCCAGGTCGGCCGCTTGCCGATCTGGTCGCGCAGCGCCGAAAGCGCCGCCTCGTCAGCCTCGGGAGGCGTGACGTCGACCTTCAAATTGCCGGACACGGTCACCGGACGGGCGCCCAGCGACTGGAAGCGCTCGCCGTCGAGCTCCGACTGCGCCACGACATGCGCAAGGTTCTCGAAGAGCGCCTCGGCCAGGAAGGCCCGCTTCTTCCACGACCGGTAGGAACGGTCGGACAGGCGGCCGTTGACCAGCACCTGCGGAACCCGGCGCTCGCCGAGCTCTAGGATGGTCATCGGCCAGATCTCCGATTCGGCGATGATGGCGAGGTCCGGCTCCCAATGATCGAGGAAACGGCTGACGGCCGGCTTCAGGTCGAGCGGCACGTATTGGTGGATGACGCTGTCGCCCAGCACCTCGTCGGCCACCTGCGCCGAGGTGACGGTGCCGGTGGTGAGCACGACGTTGACGCCGTAGTCGAGGATGCGCCGTACCAGCGGCACGATGGCGTTGGTCTCGCCGACGCTTGCCGCATGCACCCAGATGATCGGCCCGGGCGGGCGCGGCTTGCTGGCGCGGCCGTAGCGCTCGCGCCGGCGCAGGCGGTCCTCCTTGCCGCGGCTGGCGCGCCAGCCGACATAGGTGCCGATCAGCGGAAAGACGGCGGCGCCGGCCAGCCGATAGGTATTGAGAACGGCGCGGGCCCAGCGCTCGCTCATGCGCGACCGTCGACGATCCGGTAGGCCCGCTCCGTCGCCTCGTTGAGTCCTGCCGTTATCTCCTGGCGTTTGCGTTCCAGCTCGGCGTCGTCAGCGTCGGCCGCAACGGCGATCGGATCACCGACGATCAGCGCCCGGCGGCCAAAGGGCAGGTTGATGGTGGTCTTGTCCCAGGTGCCTTCCAGCACCTTGCGCCGACTGGTTGCGAGCCCGACCGGTACCACCGGCCGCCCCGACAGGCGCGCCAGCGTGACGATGCCCATGCCGGCCTGGCGCGGGGTGCCATGAGGAATGTCGGCGATCATGCAGACATTGCTGCCAGCATCGAGCGCCTTTTTCAGGGCAAGCAGTGCCTGGGCGCCGCCCTTGTCGCGCTTGTTCGCCTTCTCGCGCCCGCCCGAGCCGCGCACGGCGTCGAAGCCGAACTTCTCGATCACCAGGGCGTTGAGCTCCGCGTCGGCGCTGCGCGACACCATGGCAGTGAGCGGCGCGCCACGCGGATAGATGGCCGGCGCGAGCAGATGCTGGCCGTGCCAGATGGCAATGATCGCCGGTGTCACCGCCGCATAGGCCTTACCGGCGTCGGCCGAACCGGGCGCGACCGGGTTGGTGGCGTCAACGAAACGCAGCGCCTGCGCCAGCAGCGAGGCGACCGAGGCCTTGACCAGGCGCGACTGCGCCAGGGGCTTGCGGATCCTGCGCCATAACGTCTTGAGCGGACCGGCGCGCCGATCCTTCTTCGCCGCGGCCCGGACGGCGAGCGGCGCGACGGGACTATCGCTCATGCCTTGGGATCACCTGAAGTGCCGCTCTCGGGGTCGAGCAGCCGGTGGAGATGGACCACGAAATAACGCATATGCGCATTGTCTACGCTTGCCTGCGCCTTGCCCTTCCAGGCGGCCAGCGCCGAAGCGTAGTCGGGGAAGATGCCGACGATGTCGAGCTGGTCGAGATCGCGGAACTCGCCGGACCTGAGCGACTTCAGCTCGCCCCCGAAAACGAGGTGCAACAGCTGCTTCTTGTGATCTTCTTCAGCCATGCCGAAAAACCCTGAGTCGAGTGGGAGAGCGTGCCTTGTCTAGAGGAATTCGGCGAAATTTGGAACCGATCCGCGTGCTCCGAGCGGCCGGCTAGGCCTCCTGCCGGGCGACGACCCCTGCCATCGCCTCGAGCAGTCCGCCGCTGCCAGCGGCGAGCGCGCCATGGGCGACGGTCTCGCCGGCGTAGCGGGGATGCGCGCCGCGCCCGTTCAAGATTTCGCCCCCCGCCTCGCGCAGGATGAGGTCGGCCGCCGCCAGATCCCAGTCATGGGCGTTGGCCTTGACGAAGGTGGCGTCCAGGCTGCCCTCGGCGATCATGGCGATGCGGCAGGCGAGCGAGGGGATGTAGGCGCGCCGTTCCAGCCGGTCGAGCCAGCGCTGCGGCAGCGCGTCGATCATCGGCTTCGGACCGGCGACGAGCGGATTTGCACCGGGCCGGCGCACCCGGATGGGCTGATCGTTGCAGAAGGCGCCCTGCCCCGGCAGCGCCCAAAAGGTCTGCTCCCGCGCGGGACATTCCAGCACGCCGGCGATCGACCGCCCGGCCTCGACCACGGCGACGCTGACGCACCAGACATCGAGGCCCTCCAGGAAGCCGCGCGTGCCGTCGATCGGATCGACCACGAAGGTGCGGCGGGCGGAAAGCCGCGCGGCGGTGTCGGCGGTCTCCTCCGAAAGCCAGCCATAGTCGGGGCGGGCGGCGAGCAGCGTCTCGCGCAGGAAGCGGTCGACGGCGTAGTCGGCCTCGCTGACCGGCGAGGTGCCGCCCTTCATCCACACTTCCGGCTTGCTGCGGAAGAAGCGCATGGCAATACGGCCGGCTTCCCGCGCCGCCTCGCGCAGCAGATCGAGGTCGGCCGCAAGCCCTCCGGCGGTCGTGCTGGCATCAGCTTCCGGCAAGGGTCATCCCTTCGATGAGCAGCGTCGGCGCGGCCGTGCCGTAATTGCGGTCGAGATCGCTCGCCGGCACCATGCGCAGGAACATGTCCTTCAAGTTGGAGGCGATCGTCACCTCCGACACCGGATAGGTCAGCGCGCCGTTCTCGATCCAGAACCCCGAGGCGCCGCGGCTGTATTCGCCGGTGATCATGTTGACGCCCTGGCCGAACACCTCGGTGACGTAGAAGCCGGACTTCAGCGCGCCGATCAGAGCTTCCGGGGTCTCGTCACCCGGCTCGATCGACAGGTTGGTCGAAGAGGGAGAGACGGAGGAGCCGCCCCGCACGCCGCGGCCGTTCGTTTCGAGGCCGAGTTCACGTGCGGCGGACGTCGACAGGAACCAGTGCTGCAGCATCCCCTTGTCGACCATGGTCAGGGTAGAGCCATCCACGCCTTCGCCGTCGAAGGGGCGCGATGCCTGGCCGCGTCGGCGCGCCGGCTCGTCGACGACGGTGATGGCGCTCGACGCCACCTGCTTGCCCATCATGTCGCGCAGAAAACTGGTCTTGCGCGCCACCGAGGCACCGTTGATGGCGCCGGCGAGATGGCCGGCGATGCCGCGCGCCACGCGCGGGTCGAAGACGACGGTGACCTCGCCGGTGCTGGCCTTGCGCGGGTTGAGACGGCGCACGGCGCGCTCGCCGGCGCTGCGGCCGATCGCTTCGGGCGCATCGAGATCGGCGAAATGCAGGCGCGACGAAAAATCGTAGTCGCGCTCCATGCCCGTGCCCTCGCCCGCAATCACGCTGGCCGAGCGCGAGAAGCGTGTGCCGACATACTGGCCGAGAAAGCCGTGCGAGGTGGCGAGCACCAGCCCGCCGAGCCCCGCACTGGCGCCGCTGCCGCCGGAATTGGTCACGCCGGAAACGCCGAGCGCGGCCGCCTCGGCGGCGAGCGCATCCTCCTTCAGCCGATCGGCGGAAATCTCGGTCGGGTCGAAAAGATCGAGGTCGCGCACGGTCCTTGCCAGCAGCGCGGCGTCGGCCAGGCCCTGATAGGGATCCTCCGGCGAAACCCGCGCCATCGCCACCGCCCGCTCGGCGAGCGTCCTGGGATCAGAAGCGGCGGTGGCGGAGACGCTCGCCACGCGCTGGCCGACGAACACCCGCAGCGAGACGTCGTCGCCCTCGGCGGACTGCGTGGCCTCGACCTTGCCCAGCCGCACCGAGACGCTGGTCGAGCGGCCGCGCACCACTACCGCGTCGGCGGCATCCGCACCCGCCGCCTTCGCGGCGTCGACGAGGGCGGAGACGCGATCGATCAGGCTTGCAGCTTCGATGTCCATCCGGCGATCCGACTTTTCCTGCGTTTTGTGCTGCACCATCTATTGTTCCGCTCCGGCTTGTGCAATGGCTTGCGGCAGCACGCCGCTCCGTCACCCGGCTTTCGACGGCAGACAAGGCAGCACTTCCGGGAGCACGCCATGACGCCTTTCCACCTCGCCTTCCCTACCAAACGGGGAAGAGGTGACGAACGGCGCGGCCCGGCGAGACGGCCAACCGTAACCGGACCGGAGATCCCGGCCGTCCCGACGTCATGACCGGTACACCCAGGCAGGCGCAGGCCGCGACTTTCACCGTCGGCTCGACGATGCGCCACGTCGTGGTGATGACGGCGACGGGATCGGTCGGCCTGATCTCCATCTTCGTCGTCGACGCGCTCAACCTGTTCTACATCTCGCTGCTCGGCGTCGAGGAACTGGCGGCCGCGGTCGGTTTCGCCTCGACCCTGCTGTTTTTCACGATCTCGGTCGCCATCGGCTTCACCATCGCCTGCGGCGCGCTGGTATCGCGCTGCCTCGGCCGCGGCGACCGCGAGGAGGCAGCACGCATGGGCGGCGCCTCGCTCGTGTTCATGGCGGCGACGACGGCGATCCTGACCGCCGCCGTGTGGCCTTTCCTGCACCAGCTGGTCGCGCTGATGGGGGCGCGCGGCGAGACGCTGACGCTGTCGGTGCGCTTCCTGCAGATCGTGCTGCCGTCGACGCCGCTGGTGGCGCTCGGCATGTGCGCCACCGGCATCCTGCGCGGGGTCGGCGACGCCAGGCGGGCGATGTATGTGACGCTGGGCAGCGGGCTGGCCGCCGCCGTGTTCGACCCGATCCTGATCTTCGGCCTCGGCCTCGGGCTCGACGGCGCGGCGATCTCAACGGTGCTGGCGCGCGTCGTCATGCTGGCGATCGGCATCCACGGCGCCCACCACGTTCACCGGCTGGTGCGGCTGCCCGACTGGGCGCGGCTCAGGGAAGCGGCGCGGCCGTTCTTCGCCATCGGCTGGCCGGCGGTGCTCACCCAGGTCGCGACGCCGGTCGGCAACACCTATGTCACCGTCGAGATGGCGGCCTTCGGCGACCAGGCGGTGGCCGGCTGGGCGATCATCGGGCGCATCATACCGGTGGCGTTCGGCGTCGTCTTCGCTCTGTCGGGCGCGGTCGGGCCGATCCTCGGCCAGAATTTCGGGGCGAAGCGCTACGACCGCATCGTGACGACCATGCGCGACAGCCTTGTCGTAACGGTCGCCTATGTCGCCATCGTCTGGGCGCTGCTGGCGCTGTTCGCCGGTCCGATCGCCGGACTGTTCGGAGCACAGGGGCTCTCGCGCGAGCTGATCGTGTTCTTCTGCCTTTTCGCCGCCGGCAGCTTCCTGTTCAACGGCGCGCTGTTCGTGGCGAGTGCCGCCTTCAACAATCTCGGCTATCCGACCTATTCGACGCTGTTCAACTGGGGCCGCTCGACGCTCGGCGTCATCCCCTTCGTATGGGCCGGCGCCTCGCTCTACGGCGCCATCGGCGTGATCGCCGGCTGGGGCCTGGGCGCCGTGGTGTTCGGCGTGCTGTCGGTCGTCGTCTGCTTCCGGGTCATCAACCGGATCGCCGCCGAGCCGCCCAAGGACCAGCCGATGCCCGACCCGCCGCCGTCCGGTCAGTCGCCATTCACCAGCGGCAAGGCGGCGACGCTGCAGGGATAGGTTGCTCCCTACGCCCGCCGCTTCTCGCGCAGGTCGATCGCCTTGTCGACCGCGCGCTTCAGCTCGTCGCGGACGCCGACCGTCTCGGCGAGCACCGACTCCACCTTCATGAAGTCGAGCACGCGGAAGCGCGAGACCGGCGGGCGGATGAGGATGTCCGGCTGGCCGTGTTCCAGCTTGCCGGCGATGATCGACTGCATCATCAACTGGGTCGCACCGAACATCATGTCGATGGAGGTGAGCCGCGTGCGCCCGCCAGGCTCGGGCGCGCCGACGACGTCGACGGCGATGACGATGTCGGCCAGCCCCGAGACGAGATCGAAGGGCACGGGGTTGTAGATGCCGCCGTCGATCAACAGCACGCCGTCGCGCTGCACCGGGCTGAACACGGCGGGAATGGCCGCCGAGGCGGCGAGGGCGGAGACGAGGTCGCCTTCCTCGAAGACCGCGAGCTTGTGGCCGTAGAAGTCGGTGGCAGTGACCTTGAGCGGGATTTTCAGCTCCTCGAAGCTGTCGGGGATAGCGTCCGGCAGGAACGCTTTGAGGATGCGCTCGATATTGAACTGACTGACGCGGATGCCGCCCTGCAGCGCCGCCGCGAACGTTTCCGGGCGGGCGCGCCACATGCGGCTGGCGACCTCGGCGCGGCGGCCGAGGATCGCGCCGGCATAATGATGGATGTCGCGGCCCGACATGCCGGCAGCCATGCCGGCTCCCATGATGGCGCCGATGGACGAGCCGGAGATGGCGACCGGGCGGATGCCGAGCTCGTCCAGCGTCTCGATCACATGGATATGGGCGAGGCCCCTTGCGCCCCCGCCGCCGAATGCGACCGCAAATGTCGGGCTCATCAATTGCCCTCTTTTTCCTCGGCCTCCGCCGGTCCAAATCGCATGATCGCCGGCTCGGCGCCGAGAAGCCTGCGCGCCGCGGCCCTGGCCTGATCAAGCGTCACGGCATTGATATAGTCGGCGCGACGGTCGATGTAATCCGCGCCGAGCTCGTCGAGCTGCAATTCGACCAGGGTCGAGGCGATCGAACCCGACGAATTCAGGTTGTTGATGGCATAGGCGCCGATCAGATATTTCTTCGCGTCGGCCAGTTCGGCTTCGGTCGGCCCGTCCTCGGCCATCCCCTTCACGACGTCCTGAATGATGCCCAGCGTCTCGCCGCCCTTGCCGGCGCGCGTCGAGGTGCCGATGACCAGGGCGTTGGCATGCTCGTAGTTCACCAGGGACGAGCTGATTCCGTAGGTCAGGCCGCGTTTCTCGCGCACTTCGCGAAACAGTCGCGAGGTGAAGGTGCCGTCGCCGAGAATATGGTTCATGAGAACCGCCGGAAAGAACTCCGGATCGTTGCGGGCGACGCCGGGATAGGCGAGGCGCAGCCTGGTTTGCGGCAGCGCATATTCATAGTCGATGCGCTGCGCCAGCTTCGGCGCGATGTCGGGGACGGGCCGCAGCGCCGGCTTTTCCGGCAGCGCGCCGAACAGCCGGTCGAGCTCGGCACCCAGGGTCTTGGCGTCGATGGCGCCGACCACCGCCACCTTGAGCTGCTCGCGGGCGAACAGCGCCTTGTGGAGGACGCGCAGGTCGTCGGCGGTGATGGCGGCGAGCGACTGAGCCGTGCCTTCGTCCGGCCTGGCGTAGGGATGGTCGCCATAGAGCGCCGCCAGCCAGCGCCGTCCAGCCTCCACCTCGGGGTCGCGCTCCTGGGCGCGGATGCCGGCGGCGATCTGGCTGCGGATGCGGTCGATCGGCGCCTGGTCGAAGCGCGGCGCGGTGACCGCGAGCCGCATCAGCTCCAGCGCCTCGCTCCTCTGGTCGGCCAGCATGCGCATCGAGCCGTAGACATTGTCGCGGCTCGCCCGGAAGCTCATTTCCGCGCCGGCATCGTCGAGGCGCGTCTGAAAGGCGTCGCTGTCGAGATCGCCGGCGCCCTCGTCGAACAGGCCGGTCATCAGGTTGACGATGCCTTCCTTGCCGGGCGGGTCCTGCGACACGCCGCCGGCAAAGGCGAAACGCAGCGCCACGATCGGCACGGTATAGTCCTCGACCAGCCAGGCGGTGATGCCGCCGGGCGAGCGGACTTGCTGAATCCTTACTTCCGCTTGCGCGGGAAGGCTGACGATCAGCATGAGGAACGCAAGCGCCGCGGCGGCGGCAGCGGCGGATGAGGCAAGCCGATTTCGCATGTCCGGGTTCCCGTCCTGCCGTTCAGTTCGACGTGCCGGCGGCCGGCAACAGATAGGCCGTCACCGACTGGTCCGGCTTGAGATACTTGAGCGCCGCCGCCTTGACCTGCTCGGCGGTCACCGCCTCGATGCGGGCCGGCCACTGCTGCACGTCCTCGACCGTGTTGCCGGTGGTGAGCGCCGCGCCATACATGTTGGCCATGCCGGCCGGGTTGTCGCGGGCGAAGATCATGCTGCGCACCAGGCGGTTCTTCGCCCGGTCCAGCTCGTCGGCCGAAACGCCGTCGCGCTGGATGCGGACGATCTCGGCATCGACCGCCGCCTCGAGCTTCGCCAGCCCGTCGGGGCCGCGCGGCGAGCCGTGGACGACAAAACTGGTCTCGTCGAGCGCCGTGCCGTCATAGAAGGCGCCGGTCCCGGCGGCCAGGTCGCTCTTGACGATCAGTTGCTGGTAGAGCCGGCTGCGGGTACCGCCGCCGAGTATCTCCGACAACAGGTCCATCGCCTCGGCCTCGCCGGGCTCGGCGGTGCGATAGGACGGCGCCAGCCAGTATTTCGCGAAGCCCGGTATGGTCACCCTGGGGTCGGCCATGGTGACGGTGCGGCTGGTGTTCTGCTCCGGCTCGGTCGGGCGCAGGCGCGGCGGCAGGTCGGGGCCGCGCGCCACCTTGCCGTAGGTTTCCTCGGCCAGCCGCTTGACGGTCGCCGCGTCGACATCGCCGGCGACGACAAGCACGGCGTTGTTGGGCGTATAGTAGCGGTCGTAGAAGGCCACCGCATCTTCCCGGTTGAGCTGCTCCATCTCGTGCATCCAGCCGATGACGGGCACGCGGTACGGATGGTTCTGGAACAGCGTCGCCTGCACCTCTTCCGACAGTAGCGACTGCGGATCGCCCTCGATGCGGGAGCGGCGCTCCTCCAGCACGACGTCGCGCTCGGTGGCGATCACGTCGTCGGTGAGGGTGAGATTGCGCATGCGGTCGGCTTCCAGCCCCATCATGCCGCCGAGCGCGTCCGGCGCCACCGTCTGGAAATAGGCGGTGTAGTCGTAGGAGGTGAAGGCGTTCTGATCACCGCCGATCTCGGCCACCGCGGCGTCGAACGCGCCGGGCTTGTGGTTCGTCGTGCCCTTGAACATCAGGTGCTCGAAGAAATGCGCGATGCCGGATTTCCCCGGCGGCTCGTCGGCGCTGCCCACCTTGTACCAGACCATGTGGGTGACGATCGGCGCGCGGTGATCGGGGATGACCACCACTTCCATGCCGTTGCCGAGCAGGAAGTTCTCGACCCGCTCCTGCGGACGCGGCGCTTCCGCGAAAACGGGCGCGAGCGACAGGAGGAGCAGAAGGAGAGCAGTTGCGAGATGGCGGACCGGCTGAGCGGCGAGACTCATGAAGGCTCCTGAGACGGGTCGGTCCGGCCTTATATGGATGGTCCGCTGCGACCGGAAAGTGAATTGTTCGTCATCTTGACCCTGAAAGAGGCCGAAGTCAGGCAACCTCGAGGAAGCGGATCACCGTCTCGCCATAGCCGCGCTCGTCAAGAAGCTCGAAACCCTCGACCGGCCCGAACGGCACCGCGGCGGTCTCCTCGACCAGGCAGAGCGCCCCGGGCAGCAGCCAGCCGCCACCGCGCGCCGAGCGCAGCGCCGCTTCGCCGAGACCTTTTCCATAAGGCGGATCGGCAAACAGCAGGCCGAAAGGCTGGATGTTGCCGGCCTCGCCCAGCCGGGTGGCGTCGCACCGGAAGATCTTCGTGCGGCCCGTCAGCCCGAAGGCTTCCACATTGGTGCGGATCAGCCCCCTGCCCTCGGCCGACTCCTCGATGAACATGCAGAAGGCGGCGCCGCGCGACATGGCTTCGAGCCCGAGCGCGCCGGTGCCGGCAAAGAGATCCAGCACGCGCGCGCCGGCCAGGCGATCGGCGAAGCGGTGCGCGAGGACGTTGAACACCGCCTCGCGGGCACGGTCGGTGGTGGGGCGGATGTCCTGGGAGCGCGGCGCGGCCAGCGGCCGGCCGCGCAGATCGCCGCCGACGATGCGCATCTAGTCGTCCTTGCGCGGCTTGCGGCCATCCCTCCCCGTTGTGGGGAGGGTCCGGCCGGAGGCCGCGGATGAGGTAGCCGACGACGAACTCGGCGCCCTCTTGCGTCCCGCGCTGCCCCCCTCCGTCCGCTTGGCGGACTTCTCCTCCTCCAGGGCGTGGTTCTTGCTCAACGGCCGGGCGCCCGGAGCCATCCACACATTGGCCTTGCGGCCCCCCGGCGGCTCGATCGGCCGCTGCTCGCGCTCGCCCTTGCCGCGTGGTGTCCGATCGCCGAAGGCCGGCTTAGGCCGGCGCTCGCCATGCGCATCCTTCGCCCCGCGCTCCGGCTTGGGGAAACCACCGCTTTCAGGCTTTCCGTGCTTGCCGAAGCCGCCACCCCGCGGTTTGGTCGAAAGCCTGCCCAGAGCGTCCTCGCGCATGCGATCCTTGTCGCGTCCCCGCGCCTTGATCAGCCCGCCTTCGCCAATCTTCAGAGGCCGCGCCGCCGCCCGCTCGGCCGCTTCAGGCCTGTCGTCCACGCTGCGCCGGGTCGGCTTGTTGGAGAACGGCCTGACGATGTCCGCCTCGAAATTGGCACCCGATTCCTCGATCAGCCGCTCACCGAGCTGGTCGCGCAACATGCGCCCCTTCAACTCCTGGACATGGCCTTCCGGCAGCTCGCCCAGCTGGAACGGACCGAAGGAGATCCGGATCAGCCGCGTCACGTCGAGCCCGAGCGCGCCGAGAATGTTCTTGACCTCGCGGTTCTTGCCTTCGCGCAGCCCGATGGTGAGCCAGGCATTGCTGCTGCCCTGCTCGCGGTCGAGCGATGCCTCGATGGAGCCGTAGAACACGCCGTCGACGGCGATGCCGTCCTTGAGTTCGGCCAGCGCCTTCTCGTCGACCTTGCCGTGCACGCGCACCCGGTAGCGCCGCAGCCAGCCGGTCGCCGGCAGTTCCAGCGTGCGCGCCAGCCCGCCGTCATTGGTGAGCAGCAGCAGCCCCTCGGTGTTGATGTCGAGGCGGCCGACCGTGATCAACCGCGGCAGCTCGGCCGGCAGCACGTCGAAGACGGTCTTCCGGCCTTCCGGATCGCGGCTGGTGGTGACCACGCCGGCCGGCTTGTGGAACAGGAACAGCCGGGTGCGCTCGACCGGCGGCAGCGGCTTGCCGTCGAGCTCGATGACGTCGTCGGTCGACACGTTGAAGGCCGGGCTTTCCAGCACCTTTCCGTTCACGCGCACCCGCCCGGCGGCGATCAGTTCCTCGGCGTCGCGGCGCGAGGCGATGCCGACGCGGGCCAGCCGCTTGGCGATGCGCTCGCCGCCGGCTTCCTCGGCGGAAATCGCCGGCCGCGCGAACGGTTTTCTGTCTCCTCCGGATCCAGCCGTTCCCGCCGGACGTTTTTCGAAAGGCTTGCGCTCGGGGCGCGGTCCCATGCCGGAAGGCTTGTCGAAGCGACGCGGGCGATCCGCTTCGCCGCGAGGACGTTCGTCCCGCTCGAAACGGCGCGGGCGCTCGCCGCCGGCTGCCTCGCCGGAACTCGCGGACGGCGCGAACGGCTTCCTGTCTCCGCCGAATTTTGCCGTTCCCGCCGGACGTTTTTCGAAAGGTTTGCGCTCGGGGCGCGGTCCCGTGCCGGAAGGCTTGTCGAAGCGACGCGGGCGATCCGCTTCGCCGCGAGGACGTTCGTCCCGCTCGAAACGGCGCGGGCGCTCGCCGTCGCCTTGGGGCCGGTCGTCGCGATCGAAACGGCGCGGGCGTTCGCCCTCGGGAGCGCCGTCGTCGCGCCGCCTGGCGAATGGCTTTCCCTCGGGGCGCGGGCCGGCACGGAACGGCCGGTCGGCGCGCTCCGGCTTGGCCGTATCGCCGCCGTCGCGCCGCTCGCGGCGGCCCGGCCCGGCGTTGCCTGCGCCCTGCGGTCTGCCCTCATCATAGCGCCTGAAAGGCTTGCGCTCGCCGCGAGAGCCGCCGCGCGTCTCGGCGCGACCGGCATCGCCCTCCTCGCGCGGCTTGCGGAACGGCTTGTCGCCGCGCGGCCGCGCGGCATCGCCCTCGGCCCCGCCGCGTGCCGGTGCCGCGCGAAACGGCTTGCCGGCCTTGCCGCCGAAAGCCGGCCGGCCCTCGTCGGAGCGCGGCCGCGGCTTGCCGCCCTTTCCGGCAAATCCGGGCTTGCCGCCCTTGCCGCCGGGGCGCGCACCGGCGCCCTTCGGGCCGCCATGGCCGCCTTTTCGCGGGGGTTTTCTTTGTTCGTCGTCCATGGCCTTTGCCTTTCCGGGCGGGGTGTAGCAGTAACGTTCTTTAGGTGCGAGGGAAATGTCCGAGGATGTGCCGGTGAAACGCCCGGATTTCATGAGCCTGGCGCTTGCCGAGGCCGAGGCCGCCGCCGGGCGGGGCGAGGTGCCGATCGGCGCCGTCGTGGTCCTGGACGGCGCGGTGGTGGCGCGCGCCGGCAACCGCACGCGCGAACTGAAGGACGCCACCGCCCATGCCGAGATGCTGGCGATCCGCGAGGCGTCGCACCGGCTCGACGCCGAACGGCTGACCGGTGCCGACCTCTACGTCACGCTGGAGCCCTGCGCCATGTGCGCGGCCGCCATCTCCTTCGCCCGCATCAGGAGGCTGTATTTCGGGGCGGCGGACGAGAAAGGCGGCGCGGTGGTCAGCGGCGTCCGCTTCTACACCTCGCCGACCTGCCATCACGTGCCGGACATCTATTCGGGGATCGGCGAGCAAGCCGCTTCGGACCTGCTCAAGCGCTTCTTTCGCGAGCGCCGCGACGACTGACTACCAGGGCAGGATGTCTGCCCAGCTCCGGTCGTTCTTCTTGCGCGCCGCAGCCTTCAGCCGCCGCTCCTTCTTGATCTCGTCCTCGCCGAGGTCGCCGGTCGGCGCGGTCGCGGAGGCCTGGCGATAATCAAGCGGCGGCTCGCTGAGATATCTGCGGGTGGTCGGGCTGCCCTGGCGCTCCTGGGCAAGCTTCTTGCGGAACGCCTCGTTCTGCTGCTTGGCGGTGTTGAAGCCGACCGGCGCGACGCCGGTCTCCAGATGCCGGGTGTTCATGACCGGGTTCTTCTCGGTCGGCCCTGCATTGGCGCGCGCCATGTCCGGCTCGATCTGCGGCTTCCAGAACGGATTGTCGCGATTCTCGTCGGCGTCGGCGCGCAGCCGCGCCCGCTTCTGCTCGGGCGATTCGGGCCAGGCCGGATTGGCGGTCGAGGCGACGCTCTCCTGCGGCGCGGGCAATGCGCCCTTGGCTTCGCCCTTTGCGGGCTTCACGAGGTCCGGCCTCGGCTTGTAGTCGATCGCCGGGCGCTCGGGCGGGCCCAGCGACAGGATGTTGCTGACATCGCCAACGAGCTGCTCGGACGAGGTCTTGTCCGTGCCATAGGTAGGGCCGCTCATGCAGCCCGAAAGCGCCGCTGCGGCGGCCACCAGACCTGCGGCGGTCAAGCCCGCGCGGCGGTTTCCCGTCATGCCAAGAAGTGTCAACGCGATAAGCCTCTCAAATCGCCCGGATGTCCCCGGTACGGCAATGGCCGGCAAATCCGGCGATAGTTTGTCGGCCAGAATGGTTAATTCTCTACTTCATGCGGCGGCCGTTCACAACGACCGCCACATCTTTTCACACAGACCGGCCGAGTTGGCGCAGCTCGCGCAGCGCCGCCGCGTCGCGTGCCGACACGTCGGGGAACTCCGGATCGGAGCCGACGTCGTCGGTGTAGCGCCACGACCGCGCGCATTTGGTGCCCGAGGCAAGGCCGGGAACCACCGCGACGCTGCCCACCTCGTCGAGCCGGAACGCCTCCACCGGACCTTCCGCCGGCGACACCGTGATGGCGCTGGTGATCGCCACTTCGGCCAGGTCGACGTCCTTGACCGCCGCAAAGAGGTCGGCATCGGCGACGAACACCGCAGGAGCCGCCTCCAGCGACGAGCCGATCACCTTCCTCGCGCGCTCGATCTCCAGCGCCGCCGTCACCACGGAACGCACCTTGCGCACCTTGCGCCATTTCTCCGCCAGCGCATCGTCGCGCCAGCCGGCCGGCACCTCGCGGAACTGCTCCAGATGGATGGAGACGCAGTCGGGATAACGCTCCTGCCAAGCCTCCTCCATGGTGAAGGGCAGCATCGGCGCCAGCCAGGTCGCCAGATGGTCGAACAGATGGCGCACCACCTGCACCGACGCCTGCCGGCGGAGGCTCGACGGCGCGTCGCAGTAGAGCGCGTCCTTGCGGATGTCGAAATAGAAGGCCGACAGATCGACCACCATGAAGTCGAGCAGCGATTTGGCGATGCGCTTGAAATCGAAGGCGTCGTAGCCGGTCCGCACCACCTCGTCGAGTTCCGAAAGCCGGTGCAGCATCAGCCGCTCCAGCTCCGGCATCTCGGCCAGAGGCACCTGCGCGCCGTCGTCATGCGCCAGCGTGCCGAGCATCCAGCGCATGGTGTTGCGCAGTTTCCTGTAGGCGTCGATGTTGGTCTGCAGGATGTTCTTGCCCAGCCGCTGGTCTTCCCAGTAGTCGGTGGTCATCACCCACAGGCGCAAGATGTCGGCGCCGGACTGCTTCATCACGTCCTGCGGCACGACCGTATTGCCGAGCGACTTCGACATTTTCCGGCCGTCCTCGTCCATGGTGAAGCCATGGGTGACGACCGTGTCGTAGGGCGCCCTGCCGCGCGTGCCGCAGCTTTCCAGCAGCGAGGAATGGAACCAGCCGCGATGCTGGTCCGAGCCTTCGAGATAGACGTCGGCCGGCCACTTCAGGTCCGGCCGGTCCTCCAGCGTGAAGGTGTGGGTGGAACCGGAATCGAACCAGACATCTAGGATGTCCTTGACCATGGTCCACTTGCCGGCGTCGTGCGCGTTGCCGAGGAACCGCTCCTTGGCGCCCTCGGCGAACCAGGCGTCGGCGCCCTCCTTCTCGAAGGCGTCGAGGATGCGCCGGTTGACGGCGTCGTCCTTCAGCACGTTGCCGTCCGCGTCGGCGAAGACGCAGATCGGCACGCCCCAGGCGCGCTGGCGCGACAGCACCCAGTCCGGCCGCTCGGCGATCATGGCGCGCAGCCGCGTCTGGCCCGCCGCCGGCACGAAGCGGGTGGCGTCGATGGCCGCGAGGGCGAGTTGCCGGAGCGTCGGCGCTCCCTCCCCCCTTGCGGGGGAGGTGCCGCCGAAGGCGGCGGTGGGGGTAGCCTCGGCAGCGCTCGACGTTCTGGCGGTGCCTTCTGAGGTCACCCCCTCTGGCCGCTTCGCGGCCATCTCCCCCCCGAGGGGGGAGAATTGCGGCAGCGGCTTGTCCATATAGACGAACCATTGCGGCGTGTTGCGGAAGATCACCGGCTTCTTCGAGCGCCACGAATGCGGATACTGGTGCTTCAGCCGCCCGCGCGCGAACAGCATGTTGCGCTCGATCAGCGCGTCGATGACGGCCTTGTTGGCGTCGCCCTTCTTGCCGCTGTCGTCGATGACACGCGCCGCCCCACCCTCACGGTCGGGGCCGAAGCCCGGCGCGTCCTTGGTGAAGAAGCCGGCATCGTCGACGGTGAAGGGGATAGCCGTGTCGATGCCGCGCGCGCGCAGGTCCTTCGCCGCGTCCATCCAGGCGTCGAAGTCCTCGCGGCCGTGGCCGGGCGCGGTGTGCACGAAACCCGTGCCGGCGTCGTCGGTGACGTGGTCGCCGGGGAGCATGGGGACGGGGAATTCGTAACCGCCGCCGAGGCCTTTTAGCGGATGGGAACAGACCAAAGTGGCAAGATCAATGTCGACTAGTGAATGGAGACGTTCGAATTGAAGTTTCGCCTTCGCAAACGACTCTTCCGCCAAGGCATCGGCAAAGACCAGTTTCTCCCCCGGCTGTGGGCCGAAATTGTTCTCGGCAGCCGTTACCTCATAGAGCCCGTAAGCAACGCGCGGCGAGAAGGCGACGGCGCGGTTGCCTGGGATCGTCCAAGGCGTCGTGGTCCAGATGACGACGTTTGCATGCACCAAATCAGCGAAGAGTTGCTTACGCCTCTCATCCCCGGTCAAAGACCTTACAGGAAACTTCACCCAGACCGTATCGCTCTCGTAATCCTGATACTCGACCTCGGCCTCGGCCAGCGCGGTGCGCTCGACCACGCTCCACATCACCGGCTTCGAGCCGCGGTAGAGCTGGCCGCTAGCGGCGAATTTCAGCAACTCGCCGGCGATGCGCGACTCGGCGTGAAAACTCATGGTGAGGTACGGGTCCTTGAAGTCGCCGACGACGCCGAGGCGCTGGAACTCGGCGCCCTGCACGGCGATCCACTTTTCCGCATAGGCACGGCATTCCTGGCGGAAGGCGACCATGGCGGCGGGGTCGGACAGGTCGGGCTTGGCCTTGCCCTTGGACCGGTAATTCTCCTCCTCGATCTTCCACTCGATCGGCAGGCCATGGCAGTCCCAGCCCGGCACGTAGTTGGAATCGTAGCCGCGCATCTGGAAGGATTTCGTGATCACGTCCTTCAGGATCTTGTTGAGCGCATGGCCGATATGGATATTGCCGTTGGCGTAGGGCGGGCCGTCATGCAGCACGTATTTCGGCCGGCCGGCGGCGTCCTCGCGCAGCTTCCTGTAAAGGTCCATCTCCTGCCAGCGGGCGACGATCTGCGGCTCCTTCTCCGGCAGGCCGGCGCGCATCGGGAAATTCGTCTGCGGCAGGTAGAGCGTCTTCGAATAGTCGCGTTTTTCGGTGGTGTCGGTCATCGTCTTGCCATGTCTCGCCCGGCCGCAAGGTGCCAGGCGTCCAACTATCACGATCTGGGAAAAGCGCGAGTGCGCCGAGGCAAAATTCTCCCGGGGCTTCCGGCGACCTCAGGCCGCCCGGAAGGCCGGGCCGGTAATTCGTATCGTGGCGGCGACGCTACGCGTTGCGAAAGTCATGCCACGCTCTTTAACGGAGCCGCGGTGTATTGAAAAGTGCGCATCGGCCGGCATTTTCTTGAAGGCAAGGCCAATTGCACCTATCCTGGAGCGCAATTGGCTTGGAGGCGGCAATGGCCGGAACCCGGGTGAACAAGATCGTCGAGGAAGAGCTGCCGAGCCACGGCGTCTACATCGACGTCGGACGGCACAGAGGCGAATTCCAGGGCTCGGAGATACGCGCCGGCGAATTCCGGCTGATGCCCGACAGTATCGAAGCCCTGCGCGATCGAGGTTTCACCAACGCAGAAATCCACGCCATTGTCGGCCCCCGGCGCACTCTCGCCCGCAGGAAGGAGCAAGCTGAACGGTTGAGCCTGGTCGAATCCGATCGCGTCCTGCGGCTCGAGCGCATCTCGGACATGGCGGACCGGGTCTTCGGCAACCATGAGAAGGCTCAGCGCTGGCTTCGCAAGGAAAGCCGGGCGCTTGAAAACGCCCGGCCGATCGACCTGCTGCGTTCGGAGACCGGCGCTCACATCGTCGAGCAGGAACTGCACCGCATCGACTACGGCATGTTCGCCTGATCGTGCGCGTCTGGCGCATTTCCGGCCACGCCGACCTCACGGGTCGAGGCGGCGAGCTTTCGGCGGCGCGCTGGAACAGGCTGGGGACCCCGATCGTCTACTGCGCCGACCATCCGGCGGCCGCACTCCTCGAGATGCTGGTGCATATCGACCTTGAGGATGCGCCGGCCGCTTACCAGCTTCTCGGAATCCATGTCCCCGACGGAGCTGAAATCTTCGCACCGTCCCTGCCGGACGACTGGGCCGAAAATCTCGGCCTGACGCAGGACATCGGCACGCGCTTCGTCAGCGAAGGCCGATACGCGGTGATGGCTGTGCCGTCGGTCGTCGCGCCGTTCACCACAAACTACCTGCTCAGCCCGGCACTGCTCGAGAATACCTCGATCACGATCGACAGCCGGACGGAGCATCCGATCGACCCGCGCCTGATTGGATAGGTTTCGGTCCGCAGACCATACGGCTCAGGGAACCGTGAAATCGAACCGGTAGGTCGCCGACATGCCGATCATGAACTGGTTCTTCGAGCCGCGCTCCTCCACCAGGGACGAGTCGGCCGCCGGCCCGAGCAGCCGCGCATATTCGGCAAAAGCGCTGGTGGTGATCCTGTCCGTAGTCTTCCAGGTGACGGCGCCGCCGGCGCCGACCGACCGCAGGCCGCCACCCGGGTCGTACTCGCTCAGGCCGGAGGCAGCACTTTCCCCGGCATCGACGCCGTAATAGGTGCGGAAATAGTCGGCCGAAGCCATCGACAGGCGCGGCCCGCCGGACACCCGCACCGTCTCGGTCACGTCGGTGAAGGCATCGACGGCGACGTCGGCGACGACGCCGTGATGGGCGCCGACGCCCTGGCGGAGCTCGCCGCGCACGCGCAGCCAGTCGGTCGGATAGACCTCCGCGAAGGCGCCGAGCTCGGCGCCCCAGCCGACGTCGCTCAGGCCGTTCAGATCGTCGGCGTCGTCGGCGTCGCGCGGAAAGACGATCTTGCCGACCGCGCCCGTCCGGAACGCCCCGCTGTCGTAGAGCGAGAAGGAGATGTTGTCGTTGCGCGACACGAAGCGGGCTTCCGGCCCGACCTTGCCGAGCGAGATCATCGGCGTCGCCCGGAAGATCGTGTCGCCGGCGCCCTCGAACTCGGGGGCGGCGAAGCCGGCCGCGCCGACGGTCAGATACCAGTCGCCGTGCACCCAGTCGAAGAAGCCGGATTTCTCCCCGGCCGCGGCCATTGTCGTGGCGCCGGCGAGAAAGACGCTCACGCTGCCGACGAGGAGAGCTTTTGCCATGGGGTGCCCGGACTCCGACCAAATGAGGACGAGCAGGATTTGCAACCAGGACGGTAAAGTTTGACTTAAATGCCGGCGACTTCGCGCGAACCGGCAGCGCTTTTCCAGCGGACCTCAGAAGGCCAGGCGCAGGTCGAGTTCCGACAGCGGCCGCACACCCGAGAGCAGCGCGCGCGCTTCCTCCTCGTCCCGCCTGATCTGCGCCATCAGCGCGTCGAGCCCGTCGAACTTCTCCTCGCCGCGCAGAAAGCCGAAGAAGGAGACGTCGCAGACCTCGCCGTAGAGGTCGCCGTCGAAACCGAAGACATAGGTCTCGAGCAGCGGGACGCCGTCGCTCTCCACGGTCGGGCGGCGGCCGAAACTCGCCACGCCGTCGAACAGCCTTCCATCGGCGCGGCGCAGCCGGACCGCATAGATGCCGTGCGCGAGCACCGCATCCTCCGGCAGGACCATGTTGGCGGTCGGAAACCCGATCGTGCGGCCGAGCTTCCTTCCGTGCACGACCTCGCCTTCGATAGTGAAGCGGTAGCCGAGCAGCCCGGCGGCCTCGGCCACATCGCCTTCGCCCAGCAGCGCCCTGATGCGGCTCGACGAAACGACGGCGCCGCCCTCGTCGCGGAACGCCTCCACCTGGGTGACGCCGAAACCATGCCTGCGCCCCGCGGCGGCCAGGAAGGCCGGATCGCCCTGCCGGTTCCTGCCGAAATGGAAATCGAAACCGGTGACGACATGGCTGACGCCAAGATGCTTCATCAGGGTCTCGCCGATGAAGTCGTCGGCGGATTTGCCAGCGAACTGGCGTGTGAACTCCTGCTCGACGATGGCGTCGAAGCCAAGCAGCCGGACCAGCCGCGCCTTGACCGGAGCGGGCGTGATGCGCGGCAGCGGGATATCCGGGCGGAAGACGGAGCGCGGATGCGGCTCGAAGGTCAGCACCAGCGCCGGCACGCCGGCGGCGGCCGCCTCGGCCAGCGCGCGGTCGAGCACCGCCTGGTGGCCGCGATGCATGCCGTCGAAATTGCCGATGGCCACGACGCCGCCGCGCAGGTGCCGCGGCAGCCCCGCCACGTCGCGACACCAGACGAAGTCCTTGGCCGCCATGATTGTCTTCTCCTAGCACAGCCGCGGCATCACGGCGACCGGCGCCTGGCCATGATGCGCCAGGAAGGCGGCAAGCCGCTCGGGATCGGGCCGGTCGGGATCGCCGTAGTCGGCGGCGTGGATGCCGGCCGACACGTAGAGAACGTCGATGCCGTAGTCGGCGGCGCCCTTGACGTCGGTCAGCATGCCGTCACCGATGGCGAGCGCGTCACCGGCCGAAACCGGGCGTCCGAGCACCTCCGCAGCCGCCTCGAGCGCCGCATCGTAGATCGGCCGATGCGGCTTGCCGGCAATCAGCGTGCGGCCGCCGAGCAGGGCATAGTCGCGGGCGAGCGCCCCGGCGCAAAACACCATCTTGTGGCCGCGCTCCGCCACCAGATCGGGATTGGCGCAGATCATCGGCAGGTCGCGCGAGCGCAGCCGGCGCAATTGCTCGGCATAATCCTCGGGCGTTTCACTCTCGTCGTCGTGCAGACCGGTGCAGACCACCGCCGCGGCCTCCCATTCCTCGACCACCTCGACGTCGAGGCCGTCGAAGATCGATTCCTCGCGATCCGGGCCGATGTGGCAGACACGGCGCGGGCCGTGGCGGATCAGCTCGCGCGTCACGTCGCCCGAGGTGACGATGCGGTCCCAGGCCGTGTCCGGCACGCCGATCCCCTGGATCTGCCGGGTGACGCCGGCGGTCAGGCGCGGCGAATTGGTGACCAGGATCACGGCGGCACCTTTTTGCCTCGCTTCGATCAGGGCGGCGACCGCATCGTCGAAGGGCCGCACGCCATTGTGCACCACGCCCCATACGTCGCACAGCAGCACAGAATAGGAAGCGGCAATATCCTGGAGGGATCCGACAAATTTGACCAAGGCCCGGCACGTCCCGTCGTTGTTGTGAAAAAATGCGCGTCGCGTGCGCGGTGACCGGAATTAACCGAGAGTTTTCACTCTGTCACCAGCTTTGACTTAACAGCGTCGCCCCGTCGTGCGAGACTCATGCTCGCGACAGGGCACGTCGCGGCGCACGGGACTGCGCCTCACCGGGGACGGGACAATGCAGCGGGGACTGGTCGGCATAGCCGGCGCCGCCGTGGTAAGCGGCGTGGGGTTTTTCGTGTTGAAACGGATCACCGGGCTCGGGTTGAGCCTGCCGGACGTGGTTCTGGCCGCCACCGTCGCGACGCTGGTGCTGGCGGCGGCCGGGACCGGCTTCGCCGTCCTGGCGCTGGTGCATGCGCGCCAGGCGCGTCAGGAGATCGCCCGGCTGGCGCGCTCGGTCGACGCGGCGATGCAGGCCGTCAAGACCGCTGGCGACAGCAGGAGCATCAGCATCGGCGCGCCCGCAGCGGATGCCGCGCTCGCCGAGCCGGCCGGCCATGCGGCGGCGGCCGAGGCGCAGGCCGTGCAGGCCAAGATCATCGCGCTGGCGGCCGCCCTCCCCGGCGAGAAAGCGGCGCCGAACGGGCGGCGCCACTAGGCTCGCCGCGGCGAGAACTGCCGCCGACAGGCGGCGCACGGCCGCGCTGGTTAACCATGACTGAACGTTTCCCTACAATTTGAAGCGTCGCGAAAGACGGGATTTTCAGGTCTTCCTGCGACAGTGCCGCCGATCAAATTCGGGGGCTATCGGATGTTGCGAAAATTCTGGGCGGATCGGCGAGGCAACTACGCGATGCTGACCGCCATCGCCATGGTGCCGCTGATGGGTGGGCTGGCGGTGGCGATCGACTATTCGGAGATGACGCGCGAGCGCAGCCAGGCGCTCAACGCGCTCGATGCCGCCGCGCTGGCAACGGCGCGCGCCTATCAGGCAGGCACGCCGGAGGAGCAACTGCCGGCCTTCGCCGAGGAGTTCTTCCGGATCAATTCGAATGGGCTCGACATGAGCAAGGTCGACCTGACGCTGGCGCTTCCCAACGCGGACACGGGCGGGGGAACGGTGAAGCTCACCGCCGACCTGAAATACAGCCCGCATTTCCTGCCGGTGCTGACCAGCCTGCTCGGCAAGAACGCGGTCACGGAAATCGATCTCGGCGCCTTCTCGGAAGTCCAGCTCAAGAACACGCTGGAGGTGGCGCTTGTGCTCGACAACTCGCGGTCGATGTTCGACAAGGGCGGCAGCTCCAACCAGCTGCGCATCGACCTGCTGAAGGCGGCGGCCAAGGAACTGGTCAGCACGCTAGCCAAGCAGGGCGAGCAGATGAAGCAGGTGTCCAAGCCGGTGCAGTTCTCGGTCGTGCCGTTCGCCGCCTCCGTCAATGTCGGGTCGACGTATGAAAACGCGTCCTGGATGGATCAGGACGGCATCTCGCCGATCCACCACGAAAACTTCGACTGGTCGACGATGGGCACGTCGTACAGTTCAACCAAATACGTCGCAAAGGAAGGCGGGGTATGGCGTAAAAAAGGAAAGGACTGGGGTGCCGAGGAAGAGAACAAGATCACGCGCTTCAGCATGTATCATGACGTGAAGCGCATCACCGGAACGACATTCGTCAAGACCGGCACTGAATGGGTATGTACCTATTCCTACCGGGGCACATGCTACTCGGGCTACTACAAGGACGTCGGCTACTATCAGACGAACTACGCGCCCTATGCGAGCTGGAAAGGCTGCGTCGAGGCGCGGCCCAGCCCCTACAATGTCGACGACACGCCGCCATCCTCCACAACTCCCGCAACGCTGTTCGTGCCGATGTTCGGGCCGGACGAAGGCGGAAACGTGAATTCGTATAACAACTGGTGGCCGGACGACACGACCGGCAACGCCGCGGTCCGGCAGAAATACATGCCCAAGTACTTCAAGGCCCAATCACAGTCCGGCGAGTATGTTCGCTCGAACGATTATGTCATCGTCGGTCCGAACCATAGCTGCACGACCACGGCCATCACACCGCTAACCGACGTTTCCGTTGCGGCGGGCAAAACCGCAATCAATGCGGCCATAGACGCCATGCAGCCTGACGGCGCCACCAACGTGCCCGAGGGAATGGCTTGGGGCTGGCGCACGGTGTCTAGCGGCGAACCTTTCACTGGAGGCCGTCCCGAGACGGAGAAGGGCAACGACAAGGTGGTGATCGTCGTCACCGACGGGGCGAATACCTACTATACGCCGGGCTGGTTTGGCGCTTCGGACGAGGCGGGGAACAAATCCACCTATTCGGCGCTCGGCTATGTCAAGCTGATCAACAGCACCGAACTCGGGCGCATGTTCCGAGGCACCAGCAGCTCGATCTCGAACACCAACTACGACAACGCCAACTACACCGCCGCGATGAACGAACACTTCAAGAAGCTGTGCGACAACGCCAAGGCGAAGAAGATCATGGTGATGACCGTGGCGCTCGACCTCAGCAGCTCGAAGCCGGCGGAAAAGACACAGATCGAGATGCTCAAGAAATGCGCCTCGGATTCCCGCTTCCGCAAGGACCCGGACGATCCGAGCAAGCCGGCAAAACTGTTCTGGAACTCGACCGGCAAGACCCTGTCCGACGATTTCAAGAAGATCGGCGACGAGCTTTCCAACCTGCGCATCGTCGGCTGAAACACGCTCCTAAGCCCCGCCCCTCTCGGGCCTGCTGCAGCTGCCCAAACCATCCCGCCGGCCGGCGGGATGGTTTTCTCCGTCGGCCGCGCGGCGGAGCATGATTTGACAAGTCGGCCGTGCCCATGCGATCCGCAGGCCGTCCGGATGCGCCGCAACACGAAAATGCGCCTTCCCACGACGTCATCGTCTTGACATCGAAACGGGGCACTCCTATTTCGCCTCCCATGTTAGCACTCGCTACCAGTGAGTGCTAACGGCAGTCCGGCATGCCGGACGGAGGAACCCTTTCAACGTCCGTTTCAAGGATAGTCAAACATGGCAAAGTCGAAATTCCGGCCGCTGCATGACCGCGTGGTCGTTCGCCGCGTCGAGTCCGAGGAGAAGACCAAGGGCGGCATCATCATCCCCGACACCGCCAAGGAAAAGCCGCAGGAAGGCGAAATCATCGCCGTCGGCTCCGGCGCCCGCGACGAGAGCGGCAAGCTGGTGCCGCTGGACGTCAAGGCCGGCGACCGCGTGCTGTTCGGCAAGTGGTCGGGCACCGAGGTGAAGCTCAATGGCGAAGACCTTCTGATCATGAAGGAATCCGACATCATGGGCATCATCGGCTGACCCGCGATCCCTTTCGCCATCCATTCCACTTCATTCGAGGGCTTCGAGCCCAGGAGCTAAGCAATGGCTGCTAAAGACGTAAAATTCTCCCGCGATGCCCGTGAGCGCATGCTGCACGGCATCAACATCCTCGCCGACGCCGTCAAGGTGACGCTCGGCCCCAAGGGCCGCAACGTCGTCATCGACAAGTCGTTCGGCGCCCCGCGCATCACCAAGGACGGCGTCACCGTCGCCAAGGAGATCGAACTTTCCGACAAGTTCGAGAACATGGGCGCGCAGATGATCCGTGAGGTCGCTTCCAAGACCAACGACATCGCCGGCGACGGCACCACGACCGCGACCGTTCTGGCGCAGTCGATCGTCCAGGAAGGCCACAAGGCGGTTGCCGCCGGCATGAACCCGATGGACCTGAAGCGCGGCATCGATCTCGCCGTGACCGAGGTCGTCGCCCATCTCGGCAAGGCCGCCAAGAAGATCAAGACCTCGGAAGAGGTCGCGCAGGTCGGCACCATCTCGGCGAACGGCGACGAGTCGGTCGGCAAGATGATCGCCGAAGCCATGCAGAAGGTCGGCAACGAGGGTGTCATCACCGTCGAGGAAGCCAAGACCGCCGAGACCGAGCTTGAAGTCGTCGAAGGCATGCAGTTCGACCGCGGCTATCTCTCGCCGTACTTCGTCACCAACCCGGACAAGATGGTCGCCGAGCTGGAGGACGCCTACATCCTGCTGCACGAGAAGAAGCTCTCCAACCTGCAGGCCATGCTGCCGGTTCTGGAAGCCGTCGTGCAGACCTCCAAGCCGCTGGTCATCATCTCGGAAGACGTCGAGGGCGAGGCTCTGGCCACGCTGGTCGTCAACAAGCTGCGCGGCGGCCTGAAGATCGCCGCCGTCAAGGCTCCGGGCTTCGGCGACCGCCGCAAGGCCATGCTCGAGGACATCGCCATCCTCACCGGCGGCCAGGTCATCTCCGAAGACCTCGGCATCAAGCTGGAGAATGTCGGCCTCAACATGCTCGGCCGCGCCAAGAAGGTGTCGATCTCCAAGGAGAACACCACCATCGTCGACGGCGCCGGCAAGAAGGCCGAGATCCAGGGCCGCGTCGCCCAGATCAAGCAGCAGATCGAGGAGACCACCTCGGACTACGACCGTGAGAAGCTGCAGGAGCGTCTCGCCAAGCTGGCTGGCGGCGTTGCCGTCATCCGCGTCGGCGGCGCCACCGAGGTTGAGGTCAAGGAGAAGAAGGACCGCGTCGACGACGCCCTCAACGCGACCCGCGCGGCCGTGGAAGAAGGCATCGTGGCCGGCGGCGGCGTCGCCCTGCTGCGCGCTTCGGCCAACCTGAAGTCGACCGGCGTGAACTCCGACCAGACGGCCGGCATCGCCATCGTGCGCCGCGCGCTGCAGGCTCCGGCCCGCCAGATCGCCGCCAACGCCGGAGCGGAAGCTTCGATCGTCGCCGGCAAGATCCTGGAGAACAAGGGCGCGACCTTCGGCTACAACGCCCAGACCGGCGAATATGGCGACATGATCGCCATGGGCATCGTCGACCCGGTCAAGGTCGTGCGCACGGCCCTGCAGGACGCCGCTTCGGTCGCCGGCCTCTTGGTCACCACCGAGGCCATGATCGCCGAGGCTCCGAAGAAGGAGTCGGGCGCTCCGGCAATGCCGGGCGGCGGCATGGGCGGCATGGGCGGCATGGACTTCTAAGTCCAGCCGACCAAGGCTCGGAAATACGGAAAGGGCGGCAGCGATGCCGCCCTTTTTCGTACGGCAAAAAAAGTTCGAAAAGTCCGTTTCCGGCCTGCAACCTTTTCGCCGGCTGCGCATTGTGCTGGTGTCCAAAGCAGTTCGAAAGAATGCAGAGGACAAAAAGGGCGCCTCCAGCACTGTAACAGGTGCAGGAGGCGTTCTTTATGGTGCTCCGATAAAGCTCCCCGGTGCCGGCAGCGAAAGCTCCCCTGCCCGCTGCCCAGGCCTTTCCGATATCTAACCGATTTGGTTCCCGCCGTTGCCCACTCCGCCCTTGAAGCCCGTTGTGCAACGCGGTAGCGATGCCGCGCGCAAAAAGCACGGAGGCGACTGTGAGCGAGACATCCACGCGGACCGAGACGGACACGTTCGGCCCGATCGAGGTTGCGGGAGACCGCTACTGGGGCGCCCAGGCGCAGCGCTCGCTCGGCAACTTCAAGATCGGCTGGGAGAAGCAGCCGCTGTCGGTGGTGCGCGCGCTCGGCATCGTCAAGCGCGCAGCGGCGGAGGCCAACATGGCGCTCGGCAAGCTCGACGCAAAGATCGGCGGCGCCATCATCACCGCCGCGCAGGAGGTGATCGACGGCAAGCTCGACGAGCATTTTCCGCTGGTCGTGTGGCAGACCGGCTCCGGCACGCAGTCCAACATGAACGCCAACGAGGTGATCTCGAACCGCGCCATCGAACTGCTCGGCGGCGAGATGGGCTCGAAGAAGCCGGTCCATCCCAACGACCACGTCAACATGAGCCAGTCGTCGAACGACACCTATCCGACGGCCATGCACATCGCCTGCGCCGAGCGCATCATCCACGACCTGCTGCCGGCCCTGAAGCACCTGCACGGCGCACTCGACGCGAAGGCGAAGGAATTCGCGCACATCGTCAAGATCGGCCGCACGCACACGCAGGACGCCACCCCCCTGACGCTCGGCCAGGAGTTTTCCGGCTATGCCGCGCAGGTCGCCTCGTCGATCAAGCGCATCGAGACGACGCTGCCCGGCCTGCAGGAACTGGCGCAGGGCGGCACGGCGGTCGGCACCGGGCTGAACGCGCCGATCGGCTTCGCGGAGAAGGTGGCGGAGCGCATCGCCGCCATCACCGGCATTTCCTTCGTCAGCGCTCCCAACAAGTTCGAGGCGCTGGCAGCCCACGATTCCATGGTGTTCTCGCACGGCGCCATCAACTCGGCCGCCGCCGCGCTGTTCAAGATCGCCAACGACATCCGCCTGCTCGGCTCCGGCCCGCGCTCGGGGCTCGGCGAACTGTCGCTGCCGGAGAACGAGCCGGGCTCGTCGATCATGCCGGGCAAGGTGAACCCCACCCAGTGCGAGGCGCTCACCCAGGTCTGCATCCAGGTGATGGGCAACAATTCCACCATCACCTTCGCCGGCAGCCAGGGCCATTTCGAGCTCAACGTCTACAATCCGCTGATGGCCTACAATTTCCTCCAGTCCGTGCAGTTGTTGAGCGACGCGGCGGTCTCCTTCACCGACAATTGCGTGGTCGGCATCGAGGCCCGCGAGGACAACATCAAGGCGGCACTTGAGCGCTCGCTGATGCTGGTGACGGCCCTGGCGCCGACCATCGGCTACGACAACGCCGCCAAGATCGCCAAGACCGCGCACAAGAACGGCACCACGCTGCGCGAAGAGGCGCTGGCGACGGGACTGGTCAGCGGCGAGGACTACGACCGGATCGTGCGGCCGGAGGAGATGACGCGGCCGGGGTAACTTGTTCCAAAAATGAACGATGTGTCGACGTTTTCGTCTCTTCTGTGAACGATGGCGCCGATCTATGTTGCCGGTGGATTCAACCCATCGGAGCGCTTCCCATGTCCATCAACTCTTCCGTCGCCGCGCAGCCCACGGCGGCCGCCGGCGCGATCGTCGCCGTCGGCCGCGTACTGCTGTCGCTGATGTTCATCTATGCCGGCTTCGGCAAGCTGATCGACATCGGCGGCACCGCCGGCTGGTTCGGCAGCATCGGCCTGCCGCTGCCGACGATCCTGGCTGTGCTGGTCGGCCTGCTCGAGTTCTTCGGCGGCCTCGCCATCTTCGTCGGCTACAAGACGCGCATCGCCGCGCTGGCGATCGCCGCCTTCACCATCGGCGCGACGCTGATCGCCCACACCAACCTCGCCGACCAGGTGCAGCAGCTGTTCTTCCTGAAGAACCTGTCGGTCACCGGCGGGCTGCTGGTGCTTGCCGGCCTCGGCGCCGGATCGCTGTCGGTCGACGCCCGGCGCGGCTGATCTTTCCGCACATTCCTCGAAGGCCCGGCTTCGTCCGGGCCTTTTTCGTCTTCACCCGCCACTGTCGACGCGCGTCCAGTCTAGATCAGCGCGCAAACGGTCTTGCTCTCCAGATAGTTCTCAAGCCCGGGCGCGCCGTTCTCGTATCCCCAGCCCGACTGCTTGTGGCCGCCCTTGGGCAGCTCGGGTGAGAAATAGGAATGGCAGTTGATCCAGACCGTGCCCGAGCGGATGCGGGCGGCGAGGCGGTGCGCCGCCGAAAGGTCGCGCGTCCACACGCTGGCTGCAAGCCCGTAAGGCGAATCGTTGGCCCAGGAGACAGCTTCATCGACCTCAGCGAAGGGCGAGACGGCGACGACCGGGCCAAAAATCTCCTCGCGCATCATGCGCATGTCCTGGCTGACGCCGGTCACCACCGTCGGCTCGAAGAAGGTGCCCGACCGCGTACCGCCGGCCACGATGTCGGCGCCCGCCGCCCTGCCCTCCTCGACATAGGACGCGACCCTCTGCGCCTGGACGGCATTGACCAGCGGACCGAGTGCGGTCTCGGGATCGAGCCCGTGGCCGAGCTTCAGCTTCGCGGCTTCGCGGGCCAAGCCCTCGATCAGCCGGTCGGCAATCGAGCGATGGGCGTAGACACGCGACCCGGCGACACACACCTGGCCGGCATTGGCGAAGATGCCGCGCGCCACGCCTTCGATGGCAAGCTCCATCTCCGCATCGGGCATGACGATGGCCGGCGACTTGCCGCCGAGCTCCAGCGTCAGCTTCTTCAGATTGCCCCGTGCCGCCGCCACGATCAGCTTGCCCACCTCGGTCGAGCCGGTGAAAGCGACCTTGTCGACGTCGGGATGCGCCGCGAGGGCCGCCCCGACTGTCTCGCCGAAGCCGGTGACGATGTTGACGACACCGTCCGGCAGGCCGGCCTCGATCATCAGCTCGCCTAGCCGCAGAGCGGTGAGCGAAGTCTCTTCCGCCGGCTTCAGCACCACCGTGCAGCCGGCGGCGAGCGCCGGCGCGAGCTTCATGGCGGCCATCAGCAGCGGCGAGTTCCAGGGCGTGATCGCCGCGACAACGCCGATCGGCTCACGTGTCGTATAGGCGAAGATCTTTCGGCTGGCAGGCTGGTGGGCGATCGAGGTCGGGATGGTCGTGCCGAGGATTTTTGTGGCGAAGCCCGCGAAATAGCGGAACTGCTCCGCCGCCGCCGGTACCTCGCCGAAGCGGGCGGTGCGCAGCGATTTCCCCTGGTCCAGCGTCTCAAGCTCGGAAAGTTCATCGGCGTGCGCATCGATCAGCTCGGCGACCCGCCACAGCAGCTTGCCGCGCGCGGATGGCGTCATGTCGCGCCAGGCCTTATCCTCGAAGGCATACCGCGCAGCCGCCACCGCCCGGTCGCAGTCCTCCGTCGTGCCGCGCGCCAGCCGGGCGAGATGCCGGCCGCTCGCGGGATCGAAACTGTCGAAGGTGTCGCCTTCGGAAGCGTCGCACCATCGGCCGGCAATGAGATGCCGCTTGGCCGGCGTGGCGAGGAAGGATTTTACGCCGGGGTGGGCGGGCTCGCTGTTACGGATGACGATGGTCATTAGCTCGCTTCGACGGTCTGAGAGGCATCGGATTGTGACCCATCGGACGGCACGTCCCGGTCAGGTTCGGCAAGCATCCTGGCCGCGGCCATCGCTCCCCGCAGGATCGAGCGATAGCCCGTGCAGCGGCAGATGTTGCCTTCCAGCGCGGCGCGGATGTCTTGCTCCTGGGCGCCCGGGTGGTCGCGCAGGTAGGCGGTGAGTACGACAACGAAGCCGGAGGCGCAGTAGCCGCACTGGAAGGCATTCTCCTCGGCGAGCGCCTGCCGGACGGTTTTCGCGTGGGGCAAGGTTTCAAGGCCTTCCGGCGTGACGATGTCGGCGCCGTCCATCTGCCACGCCATGACGAGGCAAGCGTTCACCGCCCTCCCGTCGATCAGCACCGCGCAGGCGCCGCAGCGGCCGATGCCGCAGGCCTTCTTGGCCGCGGTCAGTTCGAGCCTGTCGCGCAGAAAATCGATCAGTCGCGTATCCGGCGGCACCTCTGTCCGACGGTCCACGCCGTTCAGGCGAAAGGCGATCGGCGCCGCCATCAAGGCCTCTCCACGGCGTCGAGTATCCGTTCGGGATCGAAAGGCAGGCGCTCGGGCCAGAGGCCGATGGCGTCGGCCACCGCATTGGCGATCGCCGGCGCCACCGCGCCGATGCCGAGCTCGCCGACGCCGCGGGGGCCGAACGGATCGGCGGGATCGAGGTCTTCGAGCGCGAAAGTCGCCATGGATTCGGGCGTGTCGGCGATGCCAGGCAGCATGTAGGTATCGAAATTGCCGGTGAGATACCGGCCGTCGCGCATCGCCGCATCCTCGGTCAGCGTGAAGCCGAGGCCCTGGACGCCTCCGCCCTCGATCTGGCCGAGATAGGCGGCGACGTCGATCACCGGCCCTGCCGCCGTATGCTGGTGGAGGTCGAGCACCCTGACCAGGCCGGTGATGCGGTTCACCGCGACGCGCGCCAGCGTCGCGCCGAAGGCGAAGATCAGCCGCGCATTGCCCTCGAAATAGTCGCTCTTGGGGAATTCGAAACTCGTGGCGGCCGAAGGCAGCTGGTCCGGCGGCAGTGCCCTAGCGAGCTCGGCGAAGGTCAGCAGCAACTCGCCACTGTTCGAATGCCGCTCCACGATCCCGCCCGGCCCGATCGCCACACCCTGCCGATCGCGGCCGAGCATAGCGCCGGCAGCGGAAAGCATCTTCCCGGCAAGGACAGGCGCCGTCGTCTCGGCGACCCGCCACACTACATGGGCGCCGCGAGCGGCGGTGGTCGATCCGGATTCGGGCGCCTTCGCCGTGTCGCCCGTCAGCGGCCGGACGTCGTCACGCCCGCAGCCGAGCGCGGCCGCCACCGCCGACTGGATGGAGGTCAGCAGGCCCTGTCCCATCTCGTCGAGACCGAGCAGCGCCTCGATCGCGCCGTCCGGCGCCAGCCTCAGGGCGCCGCCGGCCGGATCGGGCGGTATCGTGCCGAGCCCGGTGCCCTGGTGGTTCATGGCCATGCCGACACCGATGATCTCGGTACTGTCGCCCGAGAGACCGCGCGGCTTCAGCCAGATCGGATCGGCCGCGGCCGCGTCCAGCATCTCGCGCAGCCGCTCGGTCGGCGCCACCGTCTGGCCGAGATAGCCCGGCATTCCCGGCTGGCGCAGGTTGCGCCTGCGAATCTCGATCGGATCGAGGCCGCAGGCATCGGCCAGCCGGTCCATCTGGCATTCGACCGCATAGGCCATCTGGTTGGCACCAAAACCCCGGAACGCCCCGCAGGCGCCGTTGTTGGTGTAGGCGAGCCGGCCGGTCGTCTGCACGTTGGCGACGACATACGGTCCGCAGGCATGCTCCAGCGCGGTTTCGAGCACGCCGGGGCCCAGCGAGGCATAGGCGCCGGCATCGGCGATCACGTCCACCTGCTGCGCGCCGAGCCGGCCGTCGGCGTCGCAGGCAGTGCGCATTCGGATGGTCATCGGATTGCGCTTGGTCCCGGCAATGACGGATTCGGCGCGATCGAGCTGAAGCCGCACGGGACGGCTGGTCTTCAGGGCGAGCAGCGCCAGCGCCGGCTGGACGGTGAGCTCGTCCTTGCCGCCGAAGGCGCCGCCGGTCGGGCTGGTGACGACCCTGATCTTCTCCTCGGCCATGCCGAGGATGCGCGAAAGCTGCAGGCGGTCGCGGCGGCCATGCTGCCCGCCGGCGTAGACCTTGAGCGTGCCGTCGGCGTCGACAAAGGCATAGCCGCCCTCGGTCTCCATGAAGCCGTGCATCTGGCGCGGCATCTCGTAGCGGGCCTCGACGACATGCGCCGCCCGCACAAAACCTTGCGCGACGTCGCCGCGAACGAATTTCAGGGACCGCCGGAGATTGCCCGTCTCATGAACGGATTCAGCGCCGGCGGCCAGCGCCTGTTCGGGATCGGCGACGACTGGCAGCGGCGCGTAGTCGACCTTGATCAGCGCGAGCGCGCGCTCAGCGGTCTCGGCGTCGACTGCCGCCACCGCAGCGACGGCATCTCCCAGATAGCGGACCTTGTCGGAGCACAGCGCCGGCTGGTCCTGCACGACGATGCCGAAGGCGTTGCTGCCCGGCACGTCGCGGTGGGTGACGACGGCGGCGACGCCGGGCAGCGCCTCGGCAGCGCGGGTATCGATGCCGAGGATGCGGGCATGCGGGATGCCGGCGCGCAGGATGCGGCCGACCAGCATGCCCGGCGCGCGGCGGTCGGTGAGGTATTCGAGCCGGCCGGCGATTTTTGCCGGTCCGTCTGGGCGCACATGCCAGCGCGCGCCGGCGTCCGCCCGCGCCAGGACGAGTTCGCCAAGCGGCGGCTCGCAGGGCCGCGGGACTGGCCGCGGCCGATGCGGAACACGCCCCGGCAGCCTGCCGCCCAGCCCGTGCACCAAAGCGTTGGCGGCCACCTTGCGGCGGTAGCGGCCTGAACGGAAGGCATCGTCCGGTGCGTCGACGGTTTGCTCGATCACACCATGCAGCGCCTCCCAGTCGACATCGTCGAGCGCCTCGCCCGCAAGCAGCGCCTCTGCCTCGTGGAGGCGCGTGGGCGCTACGCCGCCGCCGACCGCGAGGCGCGCCGCGGTCACGACGCCGTCCGCTGTCTCGATCATTCCGGCGACGCCGACGACGCTCGGGGTGAAGGCGGCGCGCAAGCCGACCTTGCGGTGCGTCCAGCGCGCCGTGTCCTGGCCGAGAGGCACGATGACGGCTTCGACGATTGCGGGCTGGTCACGGGTCTCGGCCAGCCATTGCGACAGCGGTTTCCTGCCGCGCCCGGCTTGGGTGGCGATCTCCAGGTCCGCGTCCAGCGCCAGCAGGGCCGACAGCAGGCAGCCGGTGCGGCCGGCGACGTTGCCGCCGATGGTGGCCAGGTTGCGCACCGCCGGGCCGGCGGTTACGCGCACTGCTGCCGCGAGTAGCGGCAGTGCCTCGCTGATCGCCCGGTCACGCTCCAGCGCGCCGAGCGAGGTCAGCGCGCCGATGCGAATGCCGCCGGCGGACCGCTCGATCCCGCGCAGCCCGGCGACGCGGCCGAGGTCGATCAGCCGGTCCGGCCTCGGCAGGCCCTTCGCCCAGTCGAGCTGCAGGGCCGTGCCGCCTGCGACCAGCCGGGCGCTGCCCGTCGTGAGGCAGGCCAAGGCCTCGGCAGCCGTAACCGGGCGGACGACCTGCATGCCGGCGCAGGTCATGCGGCTCCCGCCGTCGTGCCGAAGCGTATGCCCTTTTCCTTCAGCCAGCGGCGATAAGCGATGGACGAGCTGTCGGCCCTGGTGGGGATCTCCGTGCGCGGCTCGAGCGGCAGGCGCAGCGGCCGCTGGTTCTCGACGATGATCCTGTCCTGCAGGAAGATGACCTGCTCGAAATTGAGCAGCGCCGTGTCGGTCGAGGTGCCGTCGACGAGATACATGACCGGCTGGGCGCGGCACAGATCCTCCTCGATCGGCTGGATGAACAGGGCGATCGCGTCCAGCCGGCGGGGAGCGGTCGGGCAGACCCGGTAGAGCATGACGACGAAGGGACTGGGCACCCGGTAGGTGAGATGGACGAAATCGCCGGCGCTTTCGGTGGCGGCGATGCGCGGCTGGAAGAAGGTGCAGTTGGTGGCCCACACCTCGTCGACGTCGCGGCGGATCTCGCTGACGTAGGACGGCACCTCGGTGTGCGGCTCGGAACCCAGGATGTCGGTGTGGACAAACGGAAAATGCGCCATGTCGAGAAAATTCTCGACCACCCGCAACCCGGATGCGCGCATCTTCACCCAGCCGCACGGGACGAAACGGCGATCCGGCTCGGCGGCTTCGGCGATGTCGAACAGGCCCTTGTTCGGCCGGCCGAGCGTCGTCCAGAGGCAGCCGTAGCGCTCCTGCACTGGCAGAGATGGCCCCCTGGCGCCGTGATCGAGGATCTCGCGGGCGACAGGCATCCCCGATTTGTCCCGGAAAAGCTCGATATCCTGACCCAGAAGCCGTGTTTTTACGGGCGTCTTTCCCAGTTTCGCACCGGTTTCAACCGCATACCACTCGTCCAGCGCCGCCCGATCCGTCGTTTTCATCGATCGCCTCCCTCGGCTTCCTGCGTCCACTGCCGGGTGCCGCCTTGATGCTCGGCCAGCCAGGCGGCGCGGCGGGCAAACAGGCCGGGCGCGACCATGTGGATTTCGGCGATGATCTCGTTCACGTCCGCGGTCTTCAGAACGCCGTCGTCGACGACGATCCTGCCGTCGATCATGGTCATGGCGACGTCGCCGCCGCGCACCGCATGCACGAGGTTGTGCTGGAGGTTGAAGTACGGCCCTTCGCCGAAGACCGGCGTCATGCGCGGCGTGTCGGTCCTGACGGCGATGATGTCGGCGCGCTTGCCTGGCTCGATCGAGCCGATCTCGTGATCGAGGCCGATCGCCCGCGCGCCGGTGATCGTTGCCATGCGCAGCACCTGCCAGCTGTCCATGGCGGCGGCGTCGAGGTCCTTCAGCTTGCCGAGCAGCGAGGCGACCTTCATCTCCTCGAACATGTCGAAATTATTGTTCTCCTTCTCGCCGTCGGTGCCGATGCCGACCGGCACGCCGGCCGCCAGCATCTCGCCGATCCGCGCGATGCCGCTGGCGAGCTTCATGTTGGAGACGGGATTGTGGGCGACCGACACGCGCCGCCGGGCGATCAGCTCGATCTCGGCCGAGTCGAGCCACACCCCGTGGGCGATCATGGCGCGCGGCGTGTCGAAGAAGCCGAGATCGTCGAGGACGAACATCGGCCGCTTGCCGTAGCGCCTGTCGAATTCCGCCAGTTCGATCTCGGCTTCGCTGCAATGGGTGTGGAAGCCGGTGCGGTGCTTTTTCGCCATGTCGACGGCGCGCCGCTGCCCGGCCTCGTCGGCGTAGAACAGGTGCTCCAGGCCGACCCAGACGTTGACGCGCCCGCCGGCCTTGCCGTGCCACGTCTCGATCATCGCCTCGTTCATGTCGAGCGTGTCGAAATAGCCGTAGTCGGGATGTGCACCGACGTAAGGCACGGCGACGAGGCGGTTGCCGATCGCTTCGGCCGCCTTGGCGCTGCCGTCCATGAAGCGCCACATGTCGACCACAGTGGTGGTGCCGCCGAGCACGGACTCGGCATAGCAGAGCCACGACGCGGCCTCCGCCTCGTGCGCCTGCAGCATCCGGTGCATCGGGTTGATGTGCAGCGTCAGCCAGTCCCACACCGGCAGGTGCTCGGCGGTACCGCGCAAAAAACCGGAATGGGCATGCGCGTTGACCAGGCCCGGCATCAGCACGCTGTTGACGATTTTCTTGACCGGCACCGAGGGATGCGTCTGCGCGAGATCTGCGAGCCTGCCGACCCCAGCGATGCGGCCGTGCTCGATCAGGACCGCGCCGCCGGCGAGCACGCGGTTCCGGGCATCCATGGTGAGTAAATGATCGCCCGCCAGGATCATGCTCTCGGCACTCATGGCAGTTCCTCCGTCCTTGTCCGGCGTCCGACATGCAAGTTGCGCGCCGGTTCGAGCAGGAAGTCGGCGGCGCGCTCGCCGATCATGGTCGCCGGCGCATGGGTGTTGCAGGTCGGAATGACGGGAATGACCGAGGCGTCGGCGACGTGCAGCCCGTCGATGCCGCGCAGCGCCAGCCGGCTGTCGACAACGGCCAGTTCGTCCTCGCCCATCCGGCAGGTGCCGCAGGCGTGGAAGAAGGTCGAGCAGGCGGAGCGGATGAAGGCCACCGTCTCCCGCCGGTCGAGGCGGCGCGCCGGCGCGGCGTGGCCGGCGAACCAGTCGCGAAAGGCGGCGGTGCCGGCGAGCGCCATGACAAAGTCCACTGCGTCGATCAGGTCGGCGACGTCCTCGGGCTCGGCGAGGAAATTGGGCTGGATCTCCATCTGCGCGTCGGGTTCGGCGCCGAGCAGGCGCAGATGGCCGCGGCTGCGCGAGCGCATCAGCCCGGTGCCGATGGCGAAGACGTCGCCGGAAAGGTCGTGCGCGGCCGCCACTTCCGCCGTGGCGCTCGCTCCCTGCACCGGAAAGGCGTGGGCGTTGGCCTGCGCCAGGCCCGCCTGCGTTTTCCAGTTGACCATGGTGCCGCCGCCATTGCCGCGCACCGGGCCGAGCGGCCTTTTGGCGCGGAAGTTGATCGCCTGGACGAGCGGATGGTCCTGCAGGTTCCGGCCCACGCCCGGCAAGGCGTGCCGGGTGGCGATGCCGAGGCTGCCGAGATCGGCGGGGTCGCCGATGCCCGACAGCATCAGCAGGCGCGGCGTGCCGATCGCACCGAGCGCCAACAAGACGCCTTCCGCCGCGCGGGCCTCGACGAGCGTACCCTCGTGCAAGTGTTTCACCCCGATGCAGCGCCGGCCATCGAAGCCGAGTTCGACCGCCGGTGAGTTCACGGCGACGGTCAGGTTTTCGCGCTCGAAGACCGGCCAGAGATAGCCGCGCGCCGAGCTGAAGCGGCTGCCGCCGGAGAGGTTGAAGTCGGCAAGACCGGCGCCTTCGTTGTCGGCCCCATTGGCGTCATCGACCGCCGGCACGCCAAGCTCGCGCGCGCCTTCCACAAGGGCGAGCGTCACCGGATGCGGATCGGGATCGCGCTCGATGCGCAGCGGTCCACCGGCGCCGCGCCAGGCATTTTCTCCGCCCTGCCAGTCCTCGCAGCGCCGGAAATAGGGCAGCACGTCGGCAAAGCTCCAGCCGATAGCGCCGGCTGCCTCCCAGGCGTCATAGTCGGCCGGATGGCCGCGATACCACAGCATCGCGTTGGTGGTCGACGAGCCGCCGAGCACGCGGCCGCGCGGAATGCCGATCGTGCGGCCGTCCACCAGAGGGGAAGGCGCGTAGTCGTAGCCCCAGTCGAAGCCGCTGCGGATCAGCGCCGTCCAGCGGGCCGGATCGTCGATGTCGGCGACGCCGATCCCCGCCGGCCCGGCTTCGATGAGCAGCACGTCTGCGCCGGCATCGACGAGGCGCCTCGTCACCGCCGCGCCGCCCGAGCCGGAGCCGACGACGATGTAGTCGTAGCCGGGCTTCAGCGGTCTCGACGGAAGGAGTGGCGGGGGCGGCATGGACGGCAACGCGAGCACTCCGGTCAGTTGTGCTCGCTCGGGCCCATGATGACGATGCTCTCGGTGGCCTCGACATGGCGCACGAAGATGTACTTGTCCTCACGGCCGTCACTGTGCTTGCGCTTGATGTCGGGCTGCACGGTGCCCGAGACCTTGGCGACCACGACGAACGGCCCGTCGCTCGCCAGCCCTTCGGCGCACAGGCCGTCGAACTGCTCGACGGTGGTGGCCGTGTGGGCGTGGCGGATACCGGCGCCGCGGGCGATCGCCGCAAGGTCCACCCGGCCGAAGGCGGTGTGGGTGGGCGGCCCGCCGATCGACTGGTAGCACTCGTTGTCCCAGACGACGACGAACAGGTTCTTCGGCTGCTCGTTACCGAGCGTGGCGAGTATGCCGAGGTTGAACAGCAGGCCGCCGTCGGTGTCGAGCGAGACGATGCGGCGATGCGGCAGGCCGGCCGCCAGACCCAGCGCCTGCGGCGTCACGCAGCCGAGCTGCTGCTGGAACAGGCTGGCCTCGCGCATGTGCGGGGCGGCGTTGTACCATTCGTCGACGCTGCCGCCGAGCGACAGGATGACCAGCTCGTCCTTCAGCCGGGCGGCCAGCGCCTTCATGCAATCGAAGCGCTTCATCGCACCACCTCTCCGCCGAGCGCCACCGCCGAGTGATAGTAGGAGGCGTAGGACCAAGAATAGGCATCGGCGATCGCCTGCTCGATGCCGGCTTCCTCGCGCACGACGCGGTAAGGGATGCGCAGCGCGTCGAGCACCGGCTCCATGGTGATGCCGTGCGGAATGGCCCACCAGTTGTTCTCGCCGAGCTCGCCGCGATAGCTCATCAGCATCACCACGGGTATGCCGGCGCCGAGCCCCATGCGCGCCAGCGGCTCGACGGAGGCGCGCAGGCCGGAATTCTCCATCACCAGCGCCGCCCGCTTGCCCGACAGGAACACGCCGCCGCAGATCGCCGCGCCTTCGCCCTCGTTGGTGACGCGGATCGTGCGGATGTCGGGATCGGCGTCGAGCGCGGGATAAAGCTCCTTGAACAGCGAATCCGGCAGGTAGCAGACGATGCTGACGCCCGCCTTCTTCAGCCCGCGAATGACGGCGTCGACTGCGCTCTGCTTCATCGATGTCTCTCCATGCGGCTGAGATTCGCAGAAGCAGGCTGTTCCGGATAGGACAAATGTCAGCGCGATTGTGATGCGTCAAACGCAACAACTTGGACGGCGGCGATCCCCTACCGTGCCAGCCCCTCGACCGTACGGGCGAGCTGGGCGGCGAATGCCGAGGCCGCGTCCGACATCTCGCGCTCCGGCCGGGTCAGCAGCATCAGCCGGCGCGGCGGTATCTTCGTGTCGCGCAGCGGCACGAAGATCAGCGTGCCGTCGGCGATCTCCGGCTCGACGCCGATGCGCGTCTGCAGCACGGTACCGAGCTTCATCCTCGCCAGCTCGATCATCAGCCCGATCGAATTGGTGCGCGAGCGCCGCGTCAGGTCGATGATCGAGCGGCTGATCGCCTCCTCCACGGAAAGGCCGAGCGCGAGGCTGCCGTCGGACAGGATCACCTGCTCGCCGGAGAGGTCGAAGAGCTTCAACTCCTTGCGGCCGGCGAAGCGGCTTCCGGGATGGGCGACCACCCCCAGCGGCAGCGGCGCGGCAGCGATCCGGCGGACGCTGCGCGGCACCCTGACGTCGAAGGCGAGCGCCAGGTCGCAATCGCCCTCGGCGACCGCGTCGCAAGCCTGCTGCGAGGCGGCGACGCGCACGTCGACGGTGATCAGCGGGTGGCGCGACCAGAATTCGGCGAGTGCCGCCGGCATCAGGCCGCGTGCCACACTCTCGACCACGGTGACCGAAACGGCGCCGCGGTTCAAGCCGCGCAGATCGTTGATCTCCGACCAGGCGCGCGCCAGCTCGGTGGTGCTGTGACGGGCATGGTAGAGCAGCAGCTCGCCGGCGCTGGTCAGCTTCAGCCGCTGCCGAACGCGCTCGAACAGCGGCGTGCCGATCTCATCCTCGAGGCCCTTGATTACCCGGCTGATCGAGGACGGGGCGACGTTGAGCACCTGTGCCGTCTGGCGGATCGAGCCTAGCCGCGCGACCAGCTGGAAATAGTGGATGCGCGGGGAGACCAGGCCGAGCCGGTAGAGGTCCATCGCTCAGGCCGCCTCGAACAGCGGCACGATCTCCATTTCCGGCACCAGCACCAGGCCCTTGTCGGTGATGCGGATCTCCGGGATGACCGAGAGCGGGATGAGGTTGAAGCCCATATAGGGGATGGAGCAGCCGGCGGCTTCCCATTCCCGCTTCAGCGCCTTCACCTCTTCGGCGACTTCGGTCACGCGCTTGTCGGACAGCAGCCCGGCGATCGGCAGCTCGACCATCGCCGTCACCTTGCCGTCCACCACCACGCAGACGCCGCCCTGCGTCTCCTCGATGGCGCGCAGCGCCACCTGCATGTCGCTCTCGTCGACGCCGGCGATGATGATGTTGTGGCTGTCGTGGCCGACGGAGGAGGCGACGGCGCCGCGCTTCAGCGTGAAATTGCTGAGCAGGCCGTGCGCCACGTTGCCGGCCGACTTGCCGTGCCGCTCCACCACCGTGACGAAGCATAGGCCGTGCCTGTCGAAATGGCTCCGCCAGTCGTTGGCCGGCTCCAGCGTAATCGTCTCGTGGCCGAGCGTGATGCCGGGCAGCTCCGTGCGGATGGCATGCGCCACCACCGTCGCGGTGGGGAGATCTGGGGTGAGCCGGATCTGCTTCGGCAGCTTCACGGTGTGATAGGCCACCTCCGGATAGTGGTAGCGGGAGGACAAGGCCTGGTCGAGCAGCGGCGTGATTCTGCGGTTCTCCACGACGAGCTCGCCGCCATACCAGGTGCTGACCGGCTTGAAGGCATCGTCGAGCAGCACCAGGTCGGCGCGCCGGCCGCCGCCCAGCCCGCCGATCTCGCCGTCCATGCCGAAGCGGGTGGCGCCGTGCAGCGAGCCCATCGCCCAGGCCTGCTCTGGCGTCATGCCGGCCTTCATCGCCTCGCGCACCACCCAGTCGAGGCCGAACAGCAAGAGGTCGTCGGCGTCGCGGTCGTCGGTGCAGACCGCGATGCGCTTGTGCGAGGCGCCGAGCTCGGTGATGGTCCTGATCGCCTGCGGCAGGCTGTGCCACGGCGTGGTCGGCGGGCCGCCGCGCAGGAACAGCCAGATGCCGGCCTCCAGCATGTCGTCGGCGATCTCGCGGTCGATCGCCTCATGCGTGTCGGTGACGCCGGAGGCCGCGTATGCGGCGACGAACTCGCGCCCGTAGACATGGCCGGAGACCGGCCGGCCGCGCCGGAGCGCCGCCGCCAGGATGGCGTGGCTGCGCTCGTCGCCCATGGCGACCTGGACGAAGTCCATCTTCTCGCCGAGCGCGACGGCTTCCGGCCATTTGTCGAACAGCGCGCCGATCTTGTCGGCCGTCAGGTCGCCGCCGGCCGTTTCCAGCAGGGGCGAGGTCGCCGGAACCGTGCTGGGCACGGTGAGGAAGATCGACAGGGGCGCCTGGCGTGCGTCCTCGAGCATCGCCTCGACGCCGGCGACGTCCATCACATTGCCGATCTCGTGGCTGTCGCAGAAGATGGTCGTGGTGCCGTTGAGGAGAGCCGCCTCGGCATAGGCGCAGGCCGTCACCATCGAGGATTCGATGTGGATGTGCGGGTCGACGAGGCCCGGCGCGACGAGGCCGCCTTTGGCGTCGTAGATCTTGGCGCCGCCGCCCTTATAGCTGTCTGCCGGCTTCACCGCGGCAATGCGGCCGCCCGACAGCCAGATTTCCCGGCCGTCGAGGATGCGCTCCGAATAGGTCGACAGCACCCGCGCGCCGGCGATGACCTGATCGGGACCGGATCGTTCCGAGGCGACGTCGGCCAGTCTTCGCGTCATGGCCGACAGCGGTTGGACGGAGAAGCGGGTCAGCGGGCTCATGCCAGTTCCTTTGTTCCGATGGGGCGAGCGTTCGCGAGGGGCGCTCGCAGCGATCGATTCCGTGTCAATGATAGTCCGGAATGCCGGGCATCGTCATAAAGCCCGGCACGGCGCGGAAGCGTCGAGCCCAGCGGCGCAGCGCCGGATATTCGTCGTGGTCGACGCCGTAGTCGCGGCTAAGTGCGAAGGCCGGAAACACCGCGATGTCGGCGATAGTCGCGTGGCCGGCAGCGAACCAGTCCCGGCCATTGAAGCCGCGGGCGGTCATGTGGTCGTCCATGATGCGCAGCATCCTCGCCGCGAATGTCCGCAGCGTCTGCTCGTCGCCAGGGGTGTCGAACAGCGCGTTGCTGCGCGCGCGGACCGTCACCGAGAGGGAGGCGGCGGAAAACACCAGCCACTGCATCACGCCGGCAAAATCGGCGCCGTCGGCCGGCAGCCAGCGGCCGGATGGATCGCGGCTGCGAGCCAGGTGCGCAAGGATGGCTTCGGCGCCGTGGAGGACGAGGCCGCCGTCCTTGAGGATCGGCAGGCTGCCGAGCGGGTTCATCGTCAGATAACGCGGCGAGGCCTGCTCGTTGCCGGGAAAGGCGTCGACCGCGACCGTCTGCCATTCGAGACCCAGCATGGAGAGCGCCAGCCGGACCTTGTAGCAGCATTCGTCCAGCTCGTAGTTGTGGAGGACAATCCCCGCCATCACACGGCCTCCGTCGACAGGACGGCGTCGGCTGCCGGCGCCGATTCGAGGCGGTGCCGCAGCGCCGCCGTCCAGGCGAGAAAATGTTTCTGGCCTTCCCCCGAATAGGTTTCGGCCGGGCCGGCGATCACGATGTGCAGGGCGGTGCGCTCGTCGGAAAGCCGTTGCAGGCCGAGCAGCAGCGTGTCCGTGCCCGCCTCCAGACGGTAGAGATTGGCGCCAAGGCCGCCGAGCCGGGCTGGGCTCGCACCGCCTGCGAAAGGTCGGGGAGGAAAGCTTTCGACCGCCTGCAGCACCGTCTCGGCGGAGCCGGCCAGATAGAGGCTGCGCACCGGCACGACCTCGCCCGGATCGGCCGGGGCCGTTGCCGGCTCCGGATCCCTGCTCGCCCAGATCATGCCGGCCGCCTCGACCGTCCGGTAGGCCGGCACGGTGATCGTCTTCGGCACCTCCAGGTCGGGATGGGCGGGGATGTAACGGCAGCGGCCGGCCGCGTCGTACTGCCAGCCGTGGTAGAGGCAGGCGATATGGTCGCCGCGCACGAAACCGAAGCTGAGCTTCATGCCGCGATGCGGGCAGCGGTCCTCCCACACATGGGCGGCTCCGCTGCCGTCGCGCCACACCACGAACTCGCCTCCGCCGATATGGGTGCCGGCCGAACTCGCGGGCTCGATCGAGGTCGATAGCGCCACCGGATGCCAACCGCCGGTCATGGTCATCGCTCCTGGTCTCCTCCGGACGTTCGGTGAGTTGCGGTCCGCTCGCAGTCGAGCACGAGGCTGTCGAGCGGGCCGAGGCTGCACGCCATCTCGAACGCGTCGATCAGGTCCGGCTGGCCGGACACGTCGACGGTGAAGCGGCCGCTGCCGGCGCCGTGGATCGCGAGCTCCAGCTCGAGCCTGGCGGCGCGCTGGCGAACGAAGGCGGCGAAGCCGGGCTGCGCCAGCCGTCCGACGAAAGAAAGCCGTGTCGTTTCAGTCACTGCGGCCACGGTTGCCATTCCCGACGCATCACTGCCTACAATTCCAGCCCTTTGCCCAAACTATGTGCAACTTGATTTCTTTGTCTAATTAGGCATCATTTTTAGGCTTGTGCAAGCCCAAATTCCCTGACATGTGTTGCGTACAGAAGGACAAGATGGCCTTGAAAGAGCATGAATATCGAACATGCCGGCGGCCGGACACACAGGGGACGGGGGATGGCGCGCCGGCTGGCCCGGCGCTTCCTTCCGGCAATACGGGGTAGCATCATGTCTTTGGCGAGTTTCGTACAGCGCATGCCGAAGGCGGAGCTGCACCTGCATCTTGAAGGTGCGGTTTCAGCCTCGACCTTTGCCGAACTGGCTGCCCGCAACGGGGTCGCCCTGCCGGCCGGCAAGCCGGTTGCGGAACTCTACAGCTACGGCAATCTACAGGACTTCCTGAAGGTCTACGATCTCGTCTGCGCCTCGATCAGGACCGCGGACGATTTCTCGCGCGTCACCTCCGAGACGCTGGAGCGCTGTGCCCTCGGCGGCGCGCGCTATGTCGAGATGTTCTTCAGCCCGCACGCGCATCTCGCCCATGGCGTGGCCTACTCGACCATGCTGAGCGGCATCCTCGACGGTTTTCGCCGCGCGAAGGAGCGCTACGGCCTCGTGGCGAAGCTGATACCGGCGCATGCCAAGCCGCGTGGCGTCGAAGGCGGCGAGCGCTTCCTGGACATGGTGCTGGCCGAGCGGCCGGCCGAGGTGATCGGCATCGGCTTCGACTATGACGAGCGCCCTAACCCGCCGCCGATGTTCGCTGGTATCGTCGAGCGGGCACGGGCTGCCGGCCTGAACGTCACCAACCATGCCGGCGAGGACGGCCCGGCGGACTATGTCCGCGACAGCGTCGACGTGCTCGGCCTCGGCCGCGTCGACCACGGCTACCACGTCGTCGACGATCCGGCCCTGGTCGAGCATTGCCGGGAACGCAACATCGTCTTCACCTGCTGCCCGACCACCACGCTGACGACCACCGTCTGGCGCAACCTCGCCGCGTCCGACCATGCGATCCGCCGGATGATCGAGGCCGGGCTCAACGTCACCATCCACACCGACGACCCTGCGATGTTCGGCACGACGCTCGATCGGGAGTATGCGCTGGTTGCGGAAAACTTCGGCCTTTCCCCCCAGGCTCTCAAGACGATCGCGCTCGCCGGCCTCCAGGCCGCTTGGCTCGATGACGGCGTCAAGCAGGCATGGATTGCCGACTGGTCGGCCGAAATCGACCGCCTCATCGACACCGAACTTCCTCTCCCGAGCTGAACCGACACCGAACAAAGGACCGAAGCATGATCGATCTGCGCAATCTCTCCCGCCGAGGTTTCCTCAACATGGGCGCCGCCGCCGGCGCCTCGCTGCTCCTGCCGAAATCCGGCCTGGTCACGCCGGCGCGTGCGCAGACCCCGCTCGCGGCCGTCGCCGAGGAGGATGCCGTCATCGCCTTCGGCCACACCGGCCCGGTCACCGACGAGGGCTGGACCTGGAGCCACGACCAGGGCATGAAGGCCGTGCAGGCGGCCTTCCCCAAGCTGAAGACGCTGTTCGTCGAGAGCATTCCCTATTCGGCCGACGCCACCCGCACCTTCCGCCAGTTCATCTCGGAGGGCGCCAACATGGTGTTCGCCACCTCCAACTACGGCGACTTCCTCTATGACGTCGCCAAGCGCTCGCCCGACGTCGCCTTCTTCGAATGCGACGGCCGCAGCCCGCTCGACAATCTCGGCACCTACTACGTCGCCCACTGGTATCCGTCCTACGTGACGGGTGTCGCCGCCGGCCTGATGAGCAAGAGCGGCAAGCTCGGCTACGTCGCCTCCTTCCCGGTGCCGTCGGTCTATTCCGGCACCAACGCCTTCCTGATGGGCGCGCGCTCGGTCAACCCGAACGCGACGCTGCAGACCATCGTCATCAACTCCTGGTTCGATCCGCAGGCCGCCACCCAGGCCGGCACGGCGCTGCTCGACAATGGCGCGGACCTGCTGTTCGGCATCATGGACGAGGCCGGCTACCTGCAGGTCGCTGAGCAGCGCGGCGCCAAGGCGGTGATGTGGAACACCGACATCCGCCGCTACGGGCCGAAGGCCTATGTCAGCTCCATCATCGTCGACTTCAAGGAGTTCTACGTGAACCAGGTGCGCCAGCGGCTGGAGGGCAAGTGGGTGCCGAGCGGCAACATCCTGCCGATGACCGGCGGCGTCGACCGCGACGCCTGGGGCGAGAGCGTGCCGGAGGAGGTGCGCAAGCAGGCCGACGCCGCGCGCGACAAGATTCTTGGCGGCTGGAGCCCGTTCGCCGGCGAGATCAAGGATGCCAAGGGCGCGGTGCGCGTCGCCGCCGGTCAGACCATGACCGAGGAAGAGCTCTACAACTGGGATTGGTCGATCGAGGGCGTGAGCGGTCTCTGATCGCTTCGCGCAGGTCTATGCCCATGGATGCGATGCCCGACAGCGCCCCCGCGCAGCTTGCCCCAGGCACGCCGCCGCTGGTGCTGCTGAAAGGCATCGCCAAATATTTCCCCGGAGTCGTGGCCAACCAGGACGTCGACCTCGACGTTATGCCGGGGGAGATCCATGCCCTTCTCGGCGAGAACGGTGCCGGCAAGTCGACGCTGATGAACATCCTCATCGGCATCTATCAGCCCGATGCCGGCGAGATCATCGTCGACGGCTATGCGAAACATTTCGCCTCGCCGGTCGATGCGATCGCCGCCGGCGTCGGCATGGTCCACCAGCACTTCAAGCTGGTGAAGGCCTTCACCGTCGCCGAGAACATTCATCTCGGCTGGTCGCAGACGCCGAAGCGGATCAGCAGCGCCGCGCTCGAGGCGCGCACCGGGGAACTCGCCGCTTCGTTGAACCTCGCGGTGCGGCCGGGCGCGCGCGTCAGCGACCTGTCGACAGGCGAGCAGCAGCGCGTCGAGATTTTACGGGTGCTCGCCCGCAACGCCCGCGTGCTCATCCTCGACGAGCCGACCGCGGTGCTGACGCCGGCCGAGGCGCGCGAGCTGTTCAGGGCGCTGAAGCAGTTCGTGGCGCGCGGCAACGCCGTGATCTTCATCAGCCACAAGCTCGACGAAGTGCTGGAGATATCGGACCGGGTGACCGTGCTGCGCGGCGGGCGCAAGGTGACAACCGAGCGGACGGCGGACTGCACCGAGACCATGCTGGCGCGGCTGATGGTCGGCCGCGAGATCGTGCTCAGCGACCTGCGCGCCCGCGCCCCCGGCGCCGCGAAAATCTCGGCCGAGCCGGTGATGAGCCTGCGTGGGGTCTCGGCGCGTGACGATCTCGGCCACGCCGCGCTCGACCGGGTGAGCCTCGACATCCATGCCGGCGAGATTTTTGGCATCGCCGGGGTGGCCGGCAACGGCCAGAAGGAGCTCAGTCAGGTGCTCACCGGCATGCGGCCTGCGATTGCCGGACAGATTCTCGTCGACGGACGCGATTTTTCGGCCGCCGATGCCGCCACCTTCGCCGCCGTCGGCGTCGGTCACATTCCGGAGGACCGGCTGCACAGCGGCCTGGCGCCGGCCCTGTCGGTCACCGACAACGCCGTGATCCGCGAATACGGCAAGGCGCCCGTCTCCGCCGGCCTGCTCTACCGGCCGCGCGAGGCGACCGCGCTGGCCCACTCGATCGCCGAGGCGGCGTCCGTCGCGGTGCCGGACTTCGGCATGCCGGTGCGCAATCTCTCCGGCGGCAACCAGCAGCGCCTGGTCGCCCGCCGGGAGATGCGCATCGCCTCGAAGGTGCTGATCGCCGCCTATCCGAGCCGCGGCCTCGATGTCGGCGCCATCAACACGATGATGCGCTACCTGGTGGAGCTGCGCGACGCCGGCGTCGCCGTCCTGGTCATCTCGGAAGAGCTCGAGGAACTGCTCAACCTCTCCGACCGCATCGCAGTGCTCTTCCACGGCGCGATCATGGGCGTCGTCGATACGGCGACGGCCGACATCGAGGAGATCGGGCTGATGATGGGCGGCCAGCGCAAGGCGCAGGCGCCGCAGCCCGCGGGATTCTGATCATGACACTTCGCATCCAGCGCATTCCTTCCGCCACGCCCGCAGCCGCGCTCGGCGCACGCGCCGCCGCAATCGTGCTCGCGCTGCTGACGGCCGGGCTGGTGCTTGCCGCGAGCGGCGCCGATCCCATAAGGCTGGCGTCGCAGGTGATCGGCTCGACCTTCGGGTCGAGCTTCGGCCTGGAGGATGTCGGGCTGCTCGTCACGCCGCTGATCCTCACCGGCCTGTCGGTGGCGGTCGCGCTCAAGATCGGTGCCTGGAACATCGGCGCCGAGGGGCAATTCTATGCCGGCGCCTTCGCCGCCACCGCCGTTGCGCTGTTCGTGCCCGGCCCGAGCGTGGTCATGCTGCCGCTGATGTTCCTCGCCGGCGCCCTGGGCGGGCTGGTCTGGATCCTTGTCCCGACGCTGGCGCGCGCCTACGCCGATGTCAGCGAACTGATCACGACGCTGCTGCTCAATTTTGTCGCCACGCTGATGGTCTACTACGTCTCCACCGGTCCGTGGCTCGACCCCAGCGGCCATGCACTGGCGACGACGGCGCGGCTGTCGCACGACATTCCGGAATTCTGGGGCATCGTGCATTGGGGCTTTCCGCTCGCCATCCTGCTCACCGTTCTCGTTGCCGCCGTCCTCAACTTCACCCGCTGGGGCTACGAGGTCCGCATCGCCGGGTCCAATCCGCAGGCCGCGCACTATGCCGGCATGCCCTTCCGCCGCCGCCTGATCGTGGTGATGCTGCTGTCGGGCGCCATCGCCGGCGTGGCCGGAATGTTTGAGGTTACCGGCACGGTGCACCGGCTGCAGGGCGGCATCTCCAACAATTTCGGCTATCTCGGCATCATGGTCGCGGTCCTGGCCCGCGGCTCGGCGCTCGGCGTGCTCGCGGGGGCGGCGCTGATGGCGGTGATCCTCAATTCGGGGATCATCCTGCAGACGCAGGGCATCACCGTGTCGACCGTCCTGGCGATCACCGGCCTGATCCTGTTCTTCACCGCCATCGGCGACGAGTTCGCCCATTACCGGATCATCCGGACAAGACCCGCGGGAGCTTGAGAAGACCATGGATCTGATCGCGGGCCTTCTGCAAACCTCCATCCTCGCCGGCGGCGTGCTGGCGCTCGCCGCGCTCGGCGAGGTGCTGGCCGAGCGCGTCGGCGTCGTCAATCTCGGCGTCGAGGGGCTGATGGCGCTGGGGGCGATCACCGGCATCGCCACGGTGGTCGCGGTGCCGAGCCCGACGCTCGGCTTCCTGCTGGCGCTGCTCGTCGGGCTCCTCTTCGGCATGATCTTCGCGACGGCGACGGTCCATGTCCGCGCCAACCAGGTGCTGTGCGGCCTGGCGCTCACGCTCATCGGCACCGGGCTGGCAGCCACCATCGGCAAGGCCTATTCCGGCATGCCGGCGCCGGCGACCTTCGCGCCCATCGCCATCCCCATTCTCAGCGACATACCACTGGTCGGGCGAGCGTTGTTCACCCAGAACATCCTCGTCTACCTGATCTACATCGTCCTGCCGTTCGCGCTGCATCATCTGATGTTCCGCACCCGCCACGGGCTGGATCTCAGGGCGGTCGGCGAGAATCCGGCAGCCGCCGATGCCGCCGGCATCCCGGTGCAGAAGATCAGGTTCTGGTACGTGTCGGCCGGGGCCGCGCTGGCCGCCGGTTCCGGCGCCTACCTGACGCTCGCCTTCGTGCCGTCCTGGTCGGAGGGCGTGGTGGCAGGCCGGGGCTGGATCGCCGTATCGCTGGTCATCTTCGCCGGATATCGCCCGCTCAACGCGGTGCTCGCGGCCCTGCTGTTCGGCCTGATCACCTCGCTCGGCTTCGTCGGCCAAGCGCGCAACTGGCCGATCGCCGCGCCCTTCCTGTCGATGCTGCCCTATCTCGGCACCATCGCGCTGATCATCGTGCCGGTGCTCGCCTGGCACAAGGTCAGGCGGCTGATGGCGGCGCCTGCCGCTCTTGGCGCGCCCTATTATCGCGACGTGCGGTGAGCGGCGAAAAGATGCACTAAGCGCGCGGGTATCCCGGCAAGGGCATCGAAATTCGCTGTGACAGCCGCCGCGCAATGGCGCACAATCCCGCTCCCTGCCGGAGCCGTGCCATGCCTGTCGATGCCGCAGCCCTGATCGCCCGCTTCCTGCTCGCCTGCGTATTCCTGCCCAACGGCATCATGAAGCTCACGGACATCCCGGCAACCGCCGGCTATTTCGCGGGGCTCGGCCTGCCGGCGCCGCTGGCGCTCGCCTGGGCGGCGGGGCTGTTCGAGCTGATCGCCGGCCTGTGCGTGGTGGCGGGGTTGCAGACCCGCATCGCGGCAGTGTTGCTCGCCGCGTTCTGCCTCATTGCCGGAGCGCTCGGTCATGCCGGCCAAGGCGGCGACGATCCGGCGCTGGGCTTCATGCACATGCAGGCGCTGCTCAAGGATATCGGCCTCGCCGGCGGCTTCCTGGCCCTCGCATTGGCCGGCCCCGGGCGGTTCTCGATCGACGCGGCGCGGCCTTAGCCCCGCGCCGAGACAAACGACATTCAAGTCGCCCGGCCGGGAAATGGCAGCTACTTTCCTCGCCTGCGTCGCTTTTTCATGGTGCCGATTTGGCAAACTACATAGAATGGACCGTCGCCCCGGTCTCCAGTGGCATACGGGGCGCTTGAAAGAGCAGATCATGCTTTCGCCGACTGTGGGGAGGCATGGCATGACCGCCAATGGGATGGCGAATTCCGCCGAGTTGCGCATCCTGACGAAAGCCGTCGACGATTACTGCCGCGAGCACCGGGTTGCAGACGGTCCGGCGCGCGACCACATCGCGTACCTGGTCATGCAGCTTTTCCGGCAGGGCGCGATCGATCCCCTGCAACTCGAGGAGGGCCTGGACGCGATCATCGAAGCCAACGCGACGGTATCCGCCCGCCCTCGGACACAACGCCCCTCATAGGCGGGCGACAGCCCGGCCGCCATTCCACCGCAAGACGCCCCGCTACTCCCCGATCGCAAGCTCCAGCTTGCGGCCGGTCACGCGGGCAAGGTGGCCGAGCCGTCCGGCGGGGCGTTCGCCGGCAAGGCCCGCCAGATCCCTCGGCACCACCAGGGCCAGGGCGCCGTTCGCGCGGGCTTCCCATCTGAGCCGGGGGATGACGCCCGGCATCGATGCCGAAAGCAGGTAAACCACACGCATCATCGCGCCCAGCAGGCGCGCGCGCTCAAGGTAGCGCGGCGTCGCCAGTTTTGCGATCTCGGCGACTCCGGAATCCTGGAAGACGCCCTCGTGGCGGAAATAATTGGTCAGCGCCAGGAAAGCGCGGCCGGGATGGTCGACGCCGATGAAGGAGGCGTGCGCGATGATGTTGAGCGACTGGGTGCCGCGGTATTCGGGATGGGCGCGCCAGCCGATGTCGGCCAGCAGGCACGCCGCCCGCCGGTAGCGCGTCTCCTCCTCGGTCTCGTCGAGGCCGAAGGCGGCGAAGGAGTAGCCCGTCCATTCCGCCAGTTCGCGCGCATGCGTGACCGAGCGGGCCCTGAGCAGCGCAAGTTCCTCCGAAGCCGAGATGAGCGGGTCGGCGCGCTGCTCCTGCGCCGACAGCAGCGAATAGAGAAAACCCTCGCGCACGCCGAGCGCCGAGACAACGATCTTCGATGGCTTCATCGCCGCGATGATCTCCAGCAGCACCGCCGCGCCATAAGGCAGCAGCGCCCGCCGGTTCTTCGAGACGCCCTCGATGCCCTTGATCTTCTCGACCTCGCCCCTGGCGACCTGGCGCAGGAAGGAAAGAGAGCTTTCGATGCCCATCTCGTAGTGGTGCATCACCGCCAGCGGATAGCTGGTGGCGTTCATGTGCAGCCGCGCCAGATTTCGCCAGGTGCCGCCGACCGCATAGAAGGCGCGTCCCTCCCCCGCCTTGAGCAGCTTCGCCCTGGCAAGCTCGTCGCGGGCGATCTTCGCGGCGGCGGCAAGCGAATTCTTCGCCATGTCCTGCAGCCTGAGGCCGCCGAGCGGCAGGGTGATGCCGTCGCCGATCCGATCGCCGTCGACATCGACCAGTTCCAGGCTGCCGCCGCCGAGATCGCCGGCGATTCCCTGGGCCGGATGGAAGCCGGAGACCACGCCTAGAGCCGAATAATGAGCCTCCTCGCGGCCGCTGAGCACACGGATGCCGGTTCCGAGGATCTCCTCGGCCCGGTGGATGAAATCCGGGCCGTTGACGGCCTCGCGCGCCGCCGCCGTGGCGATCACATAGGGCTCACCCGCCCCTGCCTGTTCCGACAAGGCGCGGAAGCGGCGGAACTCATCGACGGCGCGGGTGACGCCCTCGGGATCGAGCTTGCCGGTGGAGACGATGCCGCGACCGAGACCGGCCAGCATCTTCTCGTTGAAGAGCACCGTGGGCGACCGGGCGATCCCCTCATAGATGACGAGGCGAATCGAGTTCGACCCGATGTCGATGATGGAGACCGGACTGCGATCCTGCAGCCGACCCTGCGATTGCGACTGCATCAGGTGGCGGTCGCAGCCGCCTTCTTGCGACGACGGAACGGAGCGATCTGCTTGGGAGCGTGGCTCTTGAGCGCAACGCCGCGCCCGGACAGGCTGGGATTGGTCATGAAATATTCCTGGGCGTTGAACGGTTCCTCGCCCTCGTCCGGCGCGATCCGCCGCGAGGTGCCGTCAGGCAATACTTCAAAGCTCTGCTGGTTGTCCATGATGTTGCCGAGCATGATCTGGCCCAGCACCTGTTCATGCACAGTGGGATTGGTGATGGGCACCAGGGTCTCGACGCGGCGGTCGAGATTGCGCGGCATCATGTCGGCCGAGCTGATATAGAGGATGGCCTCGTCGTCCGGCAGGCCGTGGCCGTTGCCGAAGCAGAAGATGCGGCTGTGTTCGAGGAAACGGCCGACGATCGACTTCACCCGGATGTTGTCGGACAGGCCCGGCACCTGCGGCCTGAGGCAGCAGATGCCGCGCACCACGAGGTCGATCTCGACGCCGTTGCGACTCGCCTCGTAGAGCGCGTCGATGACCGTCGGATCGACGAGCGAATTCATCTTCATCCAGATGCGCGCCGGGCGCCCGCCGCGGGCGTGCTCGATCTCGTCGGCTATGTGCTTGAGAATGCGGCTGCGCAGCGTCAGCGGCGACATGGCGATCGCCATCTCCTCGGCAGGCTCGGCATAGCCGGTGATGTAGTTGAAGATGTGGGCGACGTCGCGGGCGATGCGCGGGTCGGTCGTGAAGAACGACAGGTCGGTGTAGATGCGCGCGGTGATCGGATGGTAGTTGCCGGTGCCGAGATGCACGTAGTTGCGCAGCCGGCCGTCCTCGCGGCGCACCACCAGCGACATCTTGGCATGGGTCTTCAGCTCGAGGAAGCCGAACACCACCTGCACGCCGGCGCGCTCCAGGTCGCGCGCCCAGCGGATGTTGGCTTCCTCGTCGAAGCGCGCCTTGAGCTCGACCAGCGCGGTGACCGACTTGCCGGCCTCGGCGGCATCCACCAGCGCGCGCACGATCGGGCTGTCGTTGGAGGTGCGGTAGAGCGTCTGCTTGATCGCGACGACGTCCGGATCGACGGCGGCCTGGCGCAGAAACTGCACCACCACGTCGAAGGACTCGTAGGGATGGTGGACGACGATGTCCTTCTCGCGGATCGCCGCGAAACAATCGCCGCGATGCTCGCGGATGCGCTCGGGAAAGCGCGGATTGTACGGCACGAACTTCAGGTCGTCGCGGGCGACGGCGACGATCTCGGAGATCTGGCCGAGCGCCAGCGGACCGTCGATGACGCTGATGCGGCTCGACGACACGCCGAGTTCGCCGGCGACGAAATCGCGCAGTTCCGCCGGCATCCGGCCGTCGAACTCGATGCGGATGACCGAGCCGCGCCGGCGCCGCTTCAGCGCCGTCTCGAACAGCCGCACCAGATCCTCCGATTCCTCCTCGACCTCGATGTCGCTGTCGCGGATGAGGCGGAAGGTGCCGGAGCCTTGCAGCTCGTAGCCCGGAAACAGCCGGCCGATGAAGATGCCGACCGCCTCCTCGAGCGGGATGAAGCGCACCTTGGACTTGCCGTTGGCCGACTTGCCGTCCGGCAGCCGGATGTAGCGCTTCAGCGCCACCGGCAGCCTCAGCAGGGCGTTCATCTCCTCGCGATCCTTCAGATGCCTCAGCTGGAGAGCGATCGAGAAGCCGAGATTGGGAATGAACGGGAACGGATGCGCGGGGTCGATCGACAGCGGCGTCATCACCGGAAAAATCTGCTCCTGGAAATGGTCCTCCAGCCAGGCCTGCTCCTCCCTGGTCAGCGCCTCGGCCGTCAGGGTCTCTATTCCCTCGGCCTTCAGCAGCACCATCAGCGCGGCGAGGCTGGTCTGCTGGTCCTCCTGCAGGCGGCTGACCTCGAGCAGCAACTGCTCGAGCTGCTGCTCGGGCGTGCGCCCGTCGGGGCTGCGCAGCGTGATGCCCTCGCGCACCTGGCCGGCGAGGCCGGCGACGCGCACCATGAAGAACTCGTCGAGATTGGCGGCGGAGATCGACAGGAAGCGCACGCGCTCCAGCAGCGGATGATGATCGTTCTGCGATTCCTCCAGCACCCGGCGGTTGAACTGCAGCCACGAGAACTCGCGGTTGACGAAACGGTCGGGATTGCCCGCGGCCGCGTCGCCCGCCGGCACCTCGGCGGTCGCGAACTCGGTCTGCAATGGTCTCAGTTCGTTCATGGCGGCAAAACCCCGGCTATCGCCCGCACCTAACGCGGCAAGCCTACCTCCTGACAGGCGAATGTGACAGTTTGATTTCAGAAAGCGCAAGACGATTGGCGGACGGCATCGAGCCTGATAAGAGGCTGCCAGAACTTTCAGGAGACAGCGATGGCCGGCGGTTCCATTCCCCATTTCCAGAACGACGCGGGGCATGCGGCGATCGACATCGGCGTCAAGGAGTTCATGTGCGTGGGCGCCAATCCGCCCTTCGACCATCCGCATGTCTTCCTCGACATGGGCGCCGAGGACGAGAAGGTCTGCCCCTACTGCTCGACGCTCTTCCGCTACGACCCGGCGCTGAAGGCGACCGAGACGCGCCCCGACGGCTGCTTTTACCACCAGCGTTCGGCAGCCTGACCCACGGCCCGGCGGGGCCGCGGTGCCCGTCGACCACCCGTCCGACATCATCGTCGCCGGCGCCGGCATCGCCGGGCTTACCGCGGCGCTCGCCTTTTCCACACGCGGCTTTCCCGTCCGGGTGTTCGAGCGCTCGCCGGAACTGCGCGACATCGGCGCCGGGCTGCAACTCTCCCCCAACGCGACGCGCATCCTCGGCCGGTTGGGCGTGCTTGGCGACATCGAAGCCGTCGCCGTCCGTCCGCCCGCCATCGTGCTGCGCCGTGCCAGGGATCTGCGGGAACTCGCCCGCGTCCCGCTCGGCGAGCAGGCGGAAGCGCGCTGGGGGGCGCCTTATCTGGTCGTCCACCGCGCCGATCTACAGGCGGTACTGCTGGCGGCGATCGCGCGCCACGGCACGATCAGGATCGAGACCGGCGCCACTGTGCTCGGCATGACGGCCGGCGCTGATGGCGCGGCGACGTCCGTTCAAACCGGCGACGCCGTGCACGGCGGTCCCTTGCAGACCGTCGTGGGCCGGCTGGTCGTCGGCGCCGACGGCGTGTGGTCCGGGCTGCGCCAAAAGATGCACCCGGCGGGTGGCATGAGCCGCTTTGCAGGCCATGTCGCCTGGCGCCGTACGCTCTCCGCCAACCATCCGCTGGCCGCCGGCCTGTCGCTCGGCAGCGCGGTCAACGCCTTCCTGCATCCGGGCTTTCACCTCGTCGCCTATCCGGTGCGGGCCGGCGCCGAAGTCAACCTCGTGGCCTTCACGCCGGGCAGGAGCCTGGCCGAGGACTGGTCCGCCAAAACCGACCCGGAGCCGCTGCGCCGGGCGATGGAGCATACGGCACGCCCCCTCGCCGCGCTCGCCGACGACGACGCGGCATGGACGGCGTGGCCGATCCATACCGCCGACGACAACCATCGCTGGACCGATCCCGGCGGCCTCACGCTGATCGGCGACGCGGCGCATGCGATGACGCCGTTCGCCGCGCAGGGGGCGGCTATGGCGATCGAGGATGCGGACACGCTTGCCGCCTTCGTCGCGGCGCGGCCGGACAGGCTTGCCGAGGCGCTGGCGGACTGGGAGGCGTCACGCCGCCCGCGCATCAGCCGCGTCGCCCGGCGCGGCGCCTTCAACCGCTTCGTCTGGCATGCGGCTGGGCCGGTCGCGCTGGCGCGCGATCTCGCGCTCGCCCTGCGGGCGCCCGAAAAGCTGATGGCCGATCTGGATTGGCTCTACGGGCCGGAGAACAAGCCCGGCTGAGCACCGGCCTCAATTGTACAGGTCGAGCGACCAGCGCAGCGTCGCCGGCAACGGACTCCACAGGCCGGTGGTGATGCCTGCCTCGCGCAAGGCGCGGGCCGTCCAGGTGTTGCAGCCGAGCAGCGCGGTGAAAGTGCCGTCGGCCTCGTAGAACTTGTCGAAGCGGCCGTAGCCGACGCCCGGAATGATCAGCGGCCCTTCGGCGTCGTCGAAAAAGCTGTCGCGAATGAAGGCCAGCATCGCGGTGAACTGCCGCTCGTCGACCTCGAAGCCGGCGACATCGGGATGCGGCTCGGCGATGGCGCCGGCGATGTCGATGTGCATGGCCGCGCGGTCGAGCGTCAGGCCGCGCAGCAGGGGCAGCGGCCGCAACTGATCCCAGGTCGGCGTGGCGATGTAGAACTCGCGGCTGCCGCGGCCGAACACGAGATACTTGACCTCCGGCGCGTCGAGCGGCATGCCGTCGCGCAGGAGGAAGCCGAACGTCTCCACCACCTCGTCGTCCACCGGCACGGCGATGTCGGTGTGGATCGGGTTGGACAGCACAAGAATCCGGCGCGTCTTCGGCCCTTCGTCGGCCGCCACCCCGAGCAGCGGCCGCGGCACCAGCGCGCCCAGCGCGACCACCGCCGCGAACAGGCCGACGGCCCACGCCATCATGCGGAAAAGCCGCCTCATTCCCATCTCCTATCCGCGCGATTCGCAGGCCCGCACAGGAAAAACCCGGCGATTGCGCCGGGCTCAAGGCAATTCCGTCGTCGGCCGCCTAGTGCAGGATCTGGCTGAGGAAGAGTTTCGTCCGCTCGTGCTGCGGATGGTCGAAGAACTCGGCCGGCGTGTTCTGCTCGACGATCTGGCCTTGGTCCATGAAGATGACGCGGTTCGCCACCTTCCTGGCAAAACCCATCTCGTGGGTGACGCACAGCATGGTCATGCCTTCTTCCGCCAGGCCGACCATGGTCTCCAGCACTTCCTTGATCATCTCGGGGTCGAGGGCCGAGGTCGGCTCGTCGAACAGCATGATGCGCGGGTTCATGCACAGCGAGCGGGCGATCGCCACGCGCTGCTGCTGGCCGCCGGAGAGCTGGCCGGGATATTTGTTGGCCTGCTCGGGGATCTTCACCCGCCGCAGGAAGTGCATGGCGGCCTCCTCCGCCTGCTTCTTCGGCACCTTGCGCACCCAGATCGGCGCCAGCGTGCAGTTCTCGAGGATGGTGAGATGCGGGAACAGGTTGAAGTGCTGGAACACCATGCCGACCTCGCGGCGGACCTCGTCGATCTTCTTGAGATCGTTGGTGAGCTCCTTGCCATCGACGACGATCTTGCCCTTCTGATGCTCCTCCAGCCGGTTGATGCAGCGGATCATCGTCGACTTGCCCGAGCCGGACGGGCCGCAGATGACGATGCGCTCGCCGCGCATCACCTTGAGGTTGATGTCCTTCAGCACGTGGAAGTCGCCGTACCATTTGTGCATGCCGGCGATCTCGATCGCCACGTCCGTGTCGGAGACGTGCATCTTCTTGACGTCGACCTTGATCTCTTCGGCGCTGACAGCGTTTTCGATCGCCATTGATAGTCGTCCCTTGTTATCGCTTGTGGCCGGTGTCGAGACGCCGCTCCATGTAGATGGAATAGCGCGACATGCCGAAGCAGAATATCCAGAATACGAAGCCGGCGAAGACCAGCCCGCTCATCGGCGTCTGGGCGGACGCCCAGGTGGCGTCGGCGAAGTTCTGCCGGACGATGCCGAGCAGGTCGAACATGCCGATGATGTAGACCAGGCTGGTGTCCTTGAACATGCCGATGAAGGTGTTGACGATGCCGGGGATGACCAGCTTCAGCGCCTGCGGCAGGACGATCAGCCCGGTCTTCTGCCAGTAGGTCAGGCCGAGCGAGTCCGCGCCCTCGTACTGCCCCTTGGGGATCGCCTGGAGGCCGCCGCGGATCACCTCGGCCATGTAGGCGGAGGCGAACAGCGCGACGCCGATCAGCGCCCGCAGGAACTTGTCGAAGGTCATGCCGGCCGGCAGGAACAGCGGCAGCATGACGCTCGCCATGAACAGCACCGTCACCAGCGGCACGCCGCGCACCGTCTCGATGAAGATGACGCAGACCGCCTTCACCACCGGCAGGCGCGAGCGGCGCCCGAGCGCCAGCAGGATGCCGAGCGGCAGCGACACGGCGATGCCGACCGTCGACAGCACCAGCGTCACCAGCAGGCCGCCCCAGAGCTGCGTCTCGACATAGGGCAGGCCGAAGGCACCGCCGACCAGCAGGAAGAAGGCGACGAAGGGGAAGACTAGGAAGAGAAGGATGGCGTTCAGCCCCTTGCGGGGTATGCGCGGGACCATCAGCGGCACCAGCAGCGCCACGAACATCACCGCCACCAGGATGACGCGCCAGCGCTCGCTGTCTGTATAGCGGCCGAACATGAACTGCGCGAACTTGGCGTTGATAAAGGCCCAGCAGGCGCCCGACCAGCCCTCCGGCTGGCTGCCGCCCTGCGCGACGGTGGCGCAGACCGCCCGGTCGGCGCCGGTCCACTGCGCGCTGAACAGCACCCAGTTGAGGATCGGCGGCAGCACCAGTGCGACGACGATCAGGCCGACCAGCGTCAGCAACCCGTCGAGCGGCGTCGCCACCAAATTCTTGCGCAGCCAGGCGACGGCTCCGCGCTCGCGCGCCGGCGCCTTTTGCGCCAGCGCCATCTCGGTACGGACCCAGGAGAGATCGTGTTCCTGCATCTATCTCTCCACCAGCGCCATCTTGGCGTTGAACCAGTTCATGAAGGCGGAGGTCGCGAGGCTGATGCCGAGATAGATCACCATCCACACCGCGACGATCTCTATGGCCTGGCCGCTCTGGTTGAGGATGGTGCCGCCGACGGCCGTCAGGTCGGGATAGCCGATGGCGATGGCCAGCGACGAGTTTTTTGTCAGGTTGAGATACTGGCTGGTGAGCGGCGGAATGACGATGCGCATGGCCTGCGGCACCACCACCAGCCTGAGCGCCTGGCCGGAGCGCAGGCCGAGCGCGAAGGACGCCTCGCTCTGCCCCTTGCTGACGCCGAGGATGCCGGCCCGGACGATCTCGGCGATGAAGGAGGCGGTGTAGAAGGACAAAGCGAGATAGAGCGACAGGAACTCCGGCGTCACGGAGAAACCGCCGGTGAGGTTGAAGGTCTGCTTCTGCGGATAGTCGAAGCTGAGCGGCATGCCGGCGGCGAAATAGGCAAGCAGCGGCAGGCCGACGATCAGGCCGAGATTCGTCCACATGACCGGGAACTGCTGGCCGGTCGCCTCCTGGCGCTGGCGGGCGCGGCGGGCGACGAATACCGCCATGACGACGGCGAGCGTCAGTCCGAGCGGGATCAGCCAGGCGCCGTCGCCCCAGATCGCCTTGGGCAGATAGAAGCCGCGCTGGTTCAGATAGGCGCCGAAGGGCAGCGCGATGCTGTCGCGCGCCGCCGGCAGCACCGAGATGACGCCGAAATACCAGAAGAAGATGACCAGCAGCGGCGGAATATTGCGGAACACCTCGACATAGACGAGCGCGATCTTGCGGATCAGCCAGTTGTTGGAGAGCCGCGCGATGCCGACGACAAAGCCGATGACCGTGGCGGTGACGATGCCCGCGGCCGCGACCAGCAGGGTGTTGAGCAGGCCGACCAGAAGGGCGCGCGAATAGCGCGAATCGGAGGTGTAGGCGATCAGGCTCTGGCTGATGTCGAAGCCGGCCCGCTGATTCAGGAAGGCGAAGCCCGACGAAATGTTGAGCCGTCGCAGATTGTCGACCGTATTGCCGACGATCCAGTAGATGAACAGCACGAGCAGGACGAACAGGACGATCTGATAGAGGATGCCGCGCACGCGCGGATCGTTGAGGACCGACGACCGCGGCGCGGCCGTCCTTCCGAATGCGTCTTGCGAGGCCATAATGGTCTCCCTTCGATGGAGACCGGGAGGTGTGGACCGCCTCCCGGATCGCCCGGCCTCAGCGGATCGGAATTGCGTATTGGATGCCGCCCTTGGTCCAGAGGGCGTTGAGGCCGCGCGCGATCTTCAGCGGGCTGCCCTGGCCGATGTTGCGCTCGAAGACCTCGCCGTAATTGCCCACACCCTTGACGATGTTGACGACCCAGTCCTCGGACAGGCCGAGGCCGGCGCCGAGCTTGCTGTCGGCCTCCTGGCCGAGCACGCGCTTGATGTCGGGATTGGGCGAGGCCTTCATCTCCTCGACATTGGCCTGGGTGATGCCGAGTTCCTCGGCCAGCACCATCGCGTTCAGCGTCCATTTGACGAGGTCGAACCACTGGTCGTCGCCCTGGCGCACGGCCGGGCCGAGCGGCTCCTTGGAGATGATCTCCGGCAGCACGACGTGATCGTCGGGGGCCGCCAGCGTCAGGCGGATCGAATAGAGGCCGGACTGGTCGGTGGTGTAGGCGTCGCAGCGGCCGGAGTCGTAGGCGGCGTTGACCTCCTCCAGCTTCTCGAACACGACCGGATTGTATTCGAGGTTGTTGGCCTTGAAATAGTCGGCGAGATTGAGCTCGGTGGTGGTGCCGCTCTGCACGCAGACGGAGGCGCCGGAAAGCTGCAACGCCGAGTTGACGCCCGGCAGCTTCTTGCCGTTGATCATGAAGCCCTGGCCGTCATAATAGTTCACGCCGGCGAAGTTGAAGCCCAGCGAGGTGTCGCGGCTCAGCGTCCAGGTGGTGTTGCGCGCCAGCAGATCGATCTCGCCCGACTGCAGCGCGGTGAAGCGCTCCTTGGCATTCGTCGGCGTGAACTTCACCTTGGTCGGATCACCGAAGATGGCAGCGGCCACGGCCCGGCAGAAATCAACGTCGAAGCCGGTCCATTCGCCCTTGTCGTTGGGCGCCGAGAAGCCGGCGAGCGCCGTGTTCACGCCGCACTGCACGAAGCCCTTCGCCTTCACGTCGTCCAGCGTGGCGGCGGACGCGGCAGAGGCCGCCATTCCGAGCGCGGCCGCGCCGAGAATGACCTTCACAGTGTTTTTCATGTTTTCGAACCCTTTTCTGCTTTGGCGGGATTCCATCCCGATTTCCCCTGCGAGGTGGCGTTTTTCGCTCCGGCCCATCTCCGGAACGCCGCATCTTTGACCCCGTTTGCGCATCGAAGGCGATAATTTCGGCGAGGTCAAGCGGAATGACCGGATGCCGCAAGGTCAGGAAATCACTTGTCGCGGAGCGGCCGCCGCGTGGCATGCCTTGGCGCCGAGGACGCTTTCCCGAACCACATATTCCCGCGAGGCGGGAGCGGCGCGCCTCGGCGCAATCGCTTGGCCCCGGACTGGCGGGCGATCACGGTTGCGCCCGGAGGGCGGCAGCCGTAAGGCTGGTCGCGCGATCGGACGACAAGGACGGAAAATGGCAGGCCGCGACGACACCCCCCAAGGCATCAACACGAAGCTGGCGCATGCCGGCAACGATCCGCGCGACTTCTTCGGTTTCGTCAACCCGCCGGTGGTGCACGCTTCGACCGTGCTCTTTCCCGATGCAGCCACCATGGCCGAGCGCAACCAGAAATACACATACGGCACGCGCGGCACCCCGACCACCGATGCGCTGACTTCGGCCATCGACGTACTGGAGGGCTCGGCCGGCACCATCGTCGTGCCGTCCGGCCTCGCCGCGGTGACCGTGCCGCTGCTCGCCTTCCTCTCGTCGGGCGACCATCTCCTGATCACGGATTCCGTCTACCACCCGACCCGAAACTTCGCTGACACAATGCTCAAGCGGCTCGGTGTCGAGGTCGAGTACTACGATCCGCTTGTGGGGGCCGGCATCGGCCGGCTGATGAAGCCCAACACGAAGGTCGTCTTCACCGAGTCCCCGGGCTCCAACACGTTCGAGATGCAGGACGTCCCGGCGATCGCGAAGACTGCCAAAGCGCGTGGGGCTGTGGTCATGATGGACAACACCTGGGCGACGCCGCTCTTTTTCCGGCCGCTCGACCACGGCGTCGATATCTCGATCCATGCGGCAACCAAATACCCGGCCGGCCATTCCGACGTCCTGATCGGCACGGTCTCGGCCAATAAGGCGCATTGGGAAACGCTTTGTGAGACGTTCAACACGCTCGGCTGCTGCTCCGGGCCGGACGACGTCTACCAGACCCTGCGGGGGCTTCGCACCATGGGCGTGCGGCTGCAGCGCCATCAGGAGAGCGCGCTGACGCTCGCCCGCTGGCTGGAGGAACAGCCCGGCATCGCCCGCGTGCTGCACCCTGCCCTGCCCAGCCATCCCGGTCATGCGATCTGGAAGCGCGATTTTTCCGGATCGAGCGGCATCTTCTCGATCGTGCTCGTCGGCGGCGTTCGCCAGGCCCACGCCTTCCTCGACGCGCTGAAAATCTTCGGCCTGGGCTATTCCTGGGGCGGCTTCGAAAGCCTCGCCGTGCCGGTGCGGCTCACCGACCGCACCATCGCCACCGGCCAGTATGACGGGCCGGTGCTGCGCCTGCAGATCGGCCTGGAGGACGTCGACGACCTCAAGGCCGATCTGGAGTGCGGGCTGGCCGCGGCGGCCGCGGTATAGAAGCGGCGCCAGAGCGCCATTCGATCACCAAGCCGGCTTTCTGACCTTCGGAAACGCGTACAAACAGGACCGGCCCCGGATCAGGCCGTGGTCCATCGCGCGCGGCGGTGAAGTCCGTCATCGTTGCAACGACTGAACAGCACCCGGCCGGGTTCCCGTGCATTTCCGTTCCAGCATGAATGCTCAACGCGGACTTTCCGCGTTTCCGGCGACACAGTCCAGAAACAAGGCAAGGGCAGGTTAGCCACAAACAGATTTTCGAACTGCATGCCGCATTGTTTTCGCATTCGACCACTGCGAGGCGATCATGGCGAAATTCTACGGAACCAACTCGGACGACAAATTCATCGGGCCGAACGAGGTCAACTACTACTATTTCGAGACCGGCGAACTCTCGTCGAACGATGTCATTATCGGAGGAACTGCTGCCGACGAGATCCACTTCTCAGGCGGCCAGCTGCTTGCCTGGGGCAGCTGGAACGCCCTGGCCAATGTGAGCAGCGTCGAATTCCTCTATTTCGATGATCTCGGCGATATCGTCGCGATCCCCGACAGCATGGTGACCTCGACACCCGGCACGGCGGTCTATCGCCTGATCACGCGTGGCGGCGGCGGATGGGACACCATCGACGCCTCCGATGTAACCTCCCCTCTGCCGATCTGGATCGAGGGCGAGGACGGCAACGACAGATTACCGGCGGCGGCAGCGGCAGCAAGTACACCGGCGGCGAAGGAGACGACCGGTTTTACCTTGGTTCCGGCATCGAAGAGGCGCTCGGCGGGGATGACGACGACGATTTTTCCGGTTCCGTCGCTGAGATTGACGGCGATACGATCGACGGCGGTGCGGATTACGACACGCTCGTCATGCTGTCGGCCGGAACGTTCACGCTCGCAATGACCGGCATCGAATCGATGCTCCTGGTCAGCGCGGTCAACGACGTGACCATCGAAAGCAGCAAATATTACGGCGGCAGCGACGTGACCGTCCATGTAGAGGGCGGTGCCTTTGCCGACCACATCGACGTCGATTCTCTAGACAGCCCGTTTTATCAGCACGGCTGGGAGCATTTTCTCATAGAAGCCAATGGTGGCAACGACGTGCTGAGCGGCGGCAACGGCGATGACAGACTGGACGGCGGCGCAGATTCGGACAGCCTTGCCGGCGGCGACGGCGACGACACACTAACCGGCGGCGGCCAGGCCGATATCCTTGCGGGCGGCGACGGCGACGACATTTATGTCGGCGTCGAAAGCGGCGACCTCGTCAACGAGATTCTCAGCGACGGCACCGACACGGTGCAGACCGCGCTGGCCGTCTTCACCATGCCAGTCAACATCGAGATCCTCGACTACACCGGAACCGCCGCCATGAAGGCGACCGGCAATTCGAGCGCCAACACCATCGAGGGTACCGGCAAGGGCGACACGATGTATGGCCGCGACGGCAAGGACGTCTTGACCGGCCTCGGCGGCAACGACGTGCTGCAAGGCGAAAACGGCGACGATACGCTGGACGGGGGCGAGGGCGTCGATACCCTGCGTGGCGGGAAGGACAAGGATACACTTTACGGCGGTACCGAGATGGATACGCTGTACGGCGACGGCGAGGACGACACGCTTTACGGGGGACTCGGCGACGACGTGCTCAATGGCGGCAACGGCAACGATTTCCTGCAGGGCGACAGCGGTCGCGATACGCTCAACGGCGGCAGCGGCATCGACACCGCGAGCTATCAGTTTCCGGTATCCGGCGTGGATGTCGATCTGGAGCGCGCGGTCGACCAGACCCAGGGGGTCTACGTCAATCAGCTCTCCGGGATCGAGAACGTCATCGGCACATATGATGGCGACATCATCCAGGGCGACGCCAATGCCAACATTCTGGAGGGAGAAGACGGGAACGACACGCTTGCCGGCCGCGACGGCGCCGACACGCTATATGGCGACGACAATGACGACATCCTGCTGCCCGGCACAGGCAACGACACCGCTTATGGCGGCGCGGACACCGACACCGTGGATTACAGCTTCTCGGTCGCGGACGTCGTTTCCACCTACACGACCGGCATCACCATCGCCGACGGCGACGACATCGGCTACGACGTGCTCACCAGCGTCGAGATCATCATCGCCGGGAGCGGCGACGACGCGCTCTACAACTGGGCGGAAGCGCACGGCAAGGCGGGCAACGACGTCTTCAAAGCCAACAACAGCATCAACGCCTTCCATGGCGATGAAGGCATCGACACGGTCCTCTATTCCGACGCACTCGGTACGACGGATCTGCTGGTCGATCTCGAGGATGCAGCGCTCAACCGACAGGCCGCGGCTGGCGACACGCTCGATTCGATCGAGAACGTAAGCTACCTGGGCACCAACCGCGCCGATCTCTTCGGCGACGCCAACAACAACCGGCTCGAGATTTGGGGATCGGTCAGCCAGGCGTTCGGTCGCGGCGGCGACGACACGCTCGTGGCCGCCGGTTTCGCCGATATTCTCGACGGCGGCGAAGGCTACGACACCGTAGACTACAGCGGAAGCGCAACGGGCGTGACGATCACGCAGGTTGGTTCCGTCCTGCAGGGCGCCGACGGCGCGGCAGGCGACGGCGCCGTGAACGTGGAAGCCGTGATCGGCTCCGCCCACGCAGACGTGATGACGGTGCTCGACGCAGGTTTCGCGCTCTCGGGGCTCGACGGCACGGATACGCTGATCGCCGGCACCGGGGACGACACGCTCGAAGGCGGGGAAGGCAACGACACGCTGGAGGGCGGCGATGGGGCCGACACGCTCGACGGCGGCGACGATTTCGACGCCATCACCTACGCCAACGTGGCGACGGTGCGCATCAAGCTTGCCCTCGACGCCTCCTTTGCCGCCGAAGGCGAGGCGGCGCTCGACACCATCGTGTCGATCGAGCGGGTCACCGGCACGAAATTCGGCGACGTGCTGCGCGGCGACGCCGCCGTCAACCGGCTCCTCGGCGGCAGCGGCAACGACACGCTGCAAGGCATGGAGGGCAACGACACGCTGCTTGGCGGCACCGGTGCCGACGCGCTGACCGGCGGGGGCGGCAATGACGGCTTCGACTACACCTCGACGGCCCATGGCGGCGACACGATCAGGGACTTTTCGCCGAGCGGGGCGGGCAACGACGACTACTTCCGCTTCACCGGCTCCGTCTTCGGCGGGCTGCCTGCCGGCGCACTGGCAGCCAACCGGTTCCTCGCCAGCACGACGGGCACCGCAACCACAGCCGATCATCGCTTCCTCTACGAGACCGACACCGGAATCCTGCGCTACGACGCCGACGGCAGCGGCGCGGGAGCGGCGATCGTGATCGCGACACTCACCGGAGCGCCGACAGTCGCGGTGGCCGACTTCGTCATCATCTAGCGGACGCCTCGGCCGCCTGCGACAGTCACGAGATCGCTGCGACGGTTTTCCGCTTGCGCGAAGCCGTCCGCTTCACTAGGGGTTCCGACCATCGGAGTGTAGCGCAGCCTGGTAGCGCACCTGATTTGGGATTTGGTATCCGAAACGCTCCGTTTTCCTCCTAAGTACCTGAATTTCCTTCCGCATACTCCAAAATCGCCTTCGGAAAATAGGGTGGCTTGCCGAGTTTTTCGGCACATTTCGGAAACACAAAAAGCGTTCACTGCAAGCGGGCCGCATAGTGACGCGCCTCAACCAGGAGTGGTCCTGCTAAGGGCGGCGCCATGACGTGGTAAAGTTAAGAAGTCGGATAACCGCGAATGTATCGATACAGCGGACACCGAGGCTCGTGCAAACGTCTGGTACATGGCGGTTTGCCCTTCGTCTGCCCGGCTTTGACACCTCAGTGGTCACCACGCAACGGTCGGCTGGATTGCGCAGTGCAGCGGCGATCAAAAACGGGTCGCGCCCTACAATCTCGATCTCCTGGTCGTCAAGATCGGGCGCATAGCCTTGTTCGATCACGCGCTGGACCAGGGCGAGATCGGCATCCTTGGCAAGTAGCAGTGCGTCGAGATGATCGTGATCCGACATCCAGTCAGCAAGATCGTCGGACCTGTCCCGTATTTCCTCAACCAGTTCCAGAGGCATCTTGATTTGGCCGGTCTGGCCCATGTGAACGAGCCAATCCCAGAACTCAGGCACGCGCTCTAGCGGGTAGTAGAGCCGGTTCGCCGTGATCAGGACGTTGGCGTCGAGCAGGTGCAGCAACCATTACCCCTGCGCCAAGCGAAGAGGACCGGTGCTGCCTCGGTCGCTGCTTACCATGTTGTAGACGTTGGACGGCTTGACGCCAAGCAACTTGGCCGCCTTCGAGGGTGCTAATGCCTGCGCCGACAGCATCCGTCTCGTCAGGGACAGCAGAGCCTCACCCACGCGATGCCGCCGAACGACATAATAGTTCGGTCCTCCATCTCGATCCCTGTTCCGTTCCCGGCGGTCATCGCGAGCCTGCCGCCACTGCGCCCTGAACAACGTACTCAGACCGCTCCATATCTCGCGGTCGATGATGTTCTCGCGGAAGAGCTTGTAGGCAACCATCGAGCGGCTGACGTTGCGGGCCTCCGCGAAGTCGTTGATGGCTGTCACGGCCTCCTCGAACGACCGGCCCCGCAGATAAGCCAGGGTCGCGATCTCATCCCGAGGCAGGAAGAAGCGGCCAGCAACGTCGTTGCAGAACCGCTCCACGGCATTCGCCGCACCCGTCCCGCTGACGCCAGTCTGGCCTAGCCAGATGTGGCACAATTCGTGCAGCAGCGTGAACGCCCAAGCCTTCTCGCTGTCCTGATCGTTGATGACGATGAACGGTGCCACCTCGTCCGCGAGAGCGAACCCGCGGAACATCTCCACGTCCAAGCTGGTGTGGTGGCTTCCCAGATTGCCGATGAGGAGTACATACACGCCTGCCCTTTCCGCCTGCTCCCTCAGATAGGCGAAGCCATTCGGCCCACCGTTGCGCCCTTTGCGGCCACGAAACTGCTCAAGATCGAGATCGAGCGTCTCACGGATCGACTGGAGCACAGCCTCAACGCCATCGCGCATCGACATCGAGCCGACGAACGGCAGGTGGACAGCTTCGTCCTCGTCCTCAAGAAGCGTCCGAACCATTTCCTGCCGGGCGCGCACATCACGGATCAGCGCATCAACTAGGGCGTCTTGCGTCCGCGAGTGCTCCAGTGGCAGCGTGCGGAAGTCCTCACCGCGTTCGGCAGTGCGCGGGACTGACGACAGATAAAATGCAAGCAGGGGACGGCGGTACTGCTTCGACATTCGCACGAGCAGAGGTCGGGAAGGCTCGGACGCACCCACCTCGTAGGCGGCGAGGCGCTTGTCGCCCGAGAGACCTCGTGCCTCGTTCAGGTTGAGCTTCTCCGCTGCCTCTTCGAGCGTCAGTCCGGCGGTCTCACGTGCCCACCTGAGGATGTCTGGGTTCACACTCGGCATTGGTTCTATGTAGCTATTTCTTTCGAGGTGGCCACTTGCCGAGCCGTTTGGTCAGGTTCTCGACGTAGCTCCATCCATGTTCTCGCGATCGAGTTTCCGAACTGAGTATCTTTTCTTCGATGGCCCGTGTCAGGCTTTGCTCGCGTTTCGAGCGTCGAGCACGAGCCGCATTATCGGTCGCCATGCTCTCGGCGATAACGCGCAATGCGGCCTGAGTTATGTCTTTCTCCTCGACGTCATAGTCGTCCAAGCCTTCGGTATCGAACGCCATCTGGTGCAGTTCCCTCAGAGCGCCGTCAAGCACCGGGCCTATGGGAACCTGGCTCTGTTGGACATGCTCAAGAAACCTGAAGAACTGCTGGGTCAACTGATACGACCCGTCGCCAGAAGCAAGGCTCCGCAGCAGGACGACTACGAAACCCTCGAAGTGCTGCTGCGCAATTTCGCGTTCCCAGGCCCTCGGCTCACCACCGCCTTCTATGACAGTGAAATCCGGCATCGAGTTCTCCTCAAGGCATCTACGCGGTCGCGACGCTATCTGCTGCCCACGCAAACACACGCTGCTGCTGTTCGCGGAGGAACTCCTGCTCGTCGGTTACGGTGTAACCGAGGCCACGCGCCGCTTCTATGAAGCCCTTGAGCGTGGTCGGCTCCATGTCACCGGCCGCAACGTTCTGCTGGTTGACGACGATGGCGCTGAGCAGCGGCCATCCCTTGCCATGCGCGTAGTCGATCAGGTCGCCGAGATGCGTGTTGACGGCATAGCGGACTTTCGACCAGTCCGATCCGCTGGCGTCAGCCAGTTCCTTGTAGGACAGAAACCGCCTTTCGGCTGCCGCCTTGCGGATCAGGTCGAAGGACTTATGAAAGTTGAGCCCTTGCCCCTTCCGGCGCGTAAGCTCCTCCATTGCGGCGAGATAGTATGCCTCGTGCAATTTGCCGTTTTTTCGGTGGTTGTCGATGACGTTCCGCAACTGCTGGTCGCTGTGATCCTCAATGGGCTTCGGCATGGTTTGTAAGTCCGTGTTAGCGCACCGCTAGATCTACCATTACGCCGTCATGATCGCTCAAGCGGTTGCCGCCATGGCATCGAGACAGGCCCCGAACGCCTTCCAATATCAGATCCGTTGAACCCGCGACGTGGCAGACGCCAGGAACTTCTAAACCTGACAACAGGCCCTTGGTCCAAAATGCCAGACTGCTCAGCGTCTCCTGGAGTTCAGCATACACCTTGAGGGGCGCTCTGAGACGGGGCACGGCTTGATTGAAATCACCGACGACGATCTTTGGACCGTGCGCTGCCTCTCGCAGCAGAACCGACAATGCGGAAAGGTAGAGTGAGTGGTCCTCCCACAGTCGTCGGTCGCGTCGGCCGCTTGACACATGTGAGGCTGGCCAGGGCACACATACGCCGATCACACATCGATCGGACCAAGCGTCGTGTTGGTGGTGGCGCGCGCGAACCGGCCAGGGGGAAGTTCGAGCGACCCGAAGCAATCGACATTTCGCCATGGCTGACGGCTCCACAACGTGACCTTACGTCGACCGGGCCTTATCGGATAGCCGGTGTCGGGCTGACTGAACAGGCCATGCCATCCGGCGCTCAGGAAGTCCTCATGGGCCTCGGGACAACAGATGATTTCAGAGCCGGTCTCTTCAAGCCTCGCCCGGATTTCTGCGCCCTGCCAAGAATTTGAGCGGTGCCATTGGGCATTCCAACACGCTACCCTCATGGTCGACCGGGCGATTTTGCCGCCAGTGCCCAAATCCCGCGAGCCGGGCTGGCAACGGTGCCTTCCCTCGCCAGAGTGAACCGTGCCCAGCGCACATTTTTCTCGAACAGATTTTCGCCGTCTGTCGTAGTTCCGTGAATGTCCGCAGCAGGAACCGTCTCATTCCTGCGGATCCAGTCGTATACGGATGCAGGTCTGGAGGGCCCGAGAGCGACAAGCGCGTTGACGACCCATTTGCAGTAGGTCTGGCGAGAGGCGGCGCTCATGGTCTCGTCTCCGCCCCATTGGGTCTCGTAATGCCTGCCTTCCGCCCGCGCTTCATCTTGGGAGCCGTGCCGCGCTCGGCCCTGATCCGCTCCAGCAACACGCTGGCGGGTTCGTCGGCGGGGTCTTGCGGCACGAGTTCGCCCCGGAACGCCTTGGCGAGCACGGACTGGTCGAGCCGGTCGATCAGCCTGCGGGCGCTCGTTGCCTCGGAGGCGAGGCGGTCGATCCATGCAAATGCAACGTCGATGCGACGAATGATTTCATTCTGTTCGTCCAGCCCGGTGAGCTTGATCGGCAGTTGCTCGATCTGCGTACTGTTGATGTTGTTCACGCCGCTGGTTGACTTCGCCAGACCCTCGATGACCGAGCGCATGGGGGTGGATTGAAGCCAAAGGTGTGCGAAGCGCGGCAACACCGTTTCGGTATCGGGCCGGAGGCGGATCAGATACCCTGCAAACAGCATCCCTGCGGCTGCTTCATTCACGACTGCACACCGCCCAACCAGACCAAGACTACCGTTCGACCGGATCACCAGAAGGTCACCCTCTTGTAGCCGCAACTTCCGCAATTCCGCAGCCTCGAAGTCGGCAGACTTTAGGTCATCAAGCGCGATCTCGCCCTTCTGTACGTTCGGGATACGGAGGACAGGTGTGGAACCCGCGTCATAGTCGCACTTCTTCGCAGTGCCATAGCGGACGTCGGTCACGACATCTCCGATTAGCCCCATCTGGTAGAGCGCAGTAACACCTCGCTCCGCCCGCCACTCCCTTGTCAACTCCCCCCTGAACGCCGCTGCCAGCACGGCCTGCTTGTACTTCTCGACGAGGCGGGGGATGTGGTCGAGGTGCTCGCGGGCGCGTCTGGATTTGTCGGTGAGGCTGTCGATCTTCGCCACGATCCGCCGCTGCTCGGGAAGCGGTGGCAGAGCAATATGAAACGCCTTCACTTCAGGGAAATAGATCGTGGTATGGGTCGAACCCTCGCCAAAACGCCGGATGTCGGCTCCCTCAGCAAGGAGTGCCTGCATTAAGAAATCGGGTTCGAGGGCGTCGGTGCACGTCCACGCGACGAAATCCTGACTCGTGGCCATGTCACGGCCCATCTTCACCACGTAGCCCACGGAAGCAGTGCGAGACAAACAGATTGTGTCCTTCGGCAGGAGCCGGGCGGACGAGTTGTTCAGCCCGAGTTGATTGATGCGTTGGAGCGTATCGTCGATGACGCCGCCGTGGTGTGCCCCGGCATCGCGTATTCCGATCCATGGAACATCACCACCCCAGTATTCTGGGTGCTTCCGGCTCGGCGTATGTCCGGTTCCTAACTCGGCGATAGCAGTCAGGGGTGTCCATGCCCAGCCGGACGGAAGGGCGGTATTCGGGTCACCAACCGAGATCGCGGCACGACCAGGGATTACTGCATCCGACGCCGCTCGACCACTCATTCTGCCGCCTCCGCTATGGCGGCGGCCTCTTCGACGCTGTCCGGCTCGATCTCCTCCGACAGCGCCTCGATCTCATCCAGCGCGGCCTTGAGGTGGCCGATGATGGCGGCAGCGATGTCCTCGGGTTCGGTCAGCGCCTCCTCGGCTTCGGCCTCGGTGTCGCGCAGCCAAGCGATGTCGAGGTTGTCGTTGCGGGCGCTGATCGCCTCGCGGCTGAACGTCCGCCAGCGGCCTTCCTCGCCTTGGTCCTTCCGCTCAGCCCTGCCGTTCGGATCGGAGCCATAAGCAATCTCGAACTCGGCAAAATCGGCAACGGTCAGCGGGCGGGTCTTGCCGAAGGCGGGCATGTTGGCCCTCATGTCGTAAACCCACGCGGCCTTGGTGTTGCCCTTGTCGGTCTTGCCGCGCTGGAAGAACAGCACGTTGGTCTTGACCCCCTGTGCATAGAAGATGCCGATCGGCAGCCGCAGGATCGTATGCAGGTTGCAAAGGTCCATCAGCCACGTGCGCAGGCGACGGCCCGTGTTGTCCTCGAACAGCACGTTGTCCGGCACGACCACGGCTGCGCGGCCGCCGGGCTTCAGGGCGCGGACGATATGCTCGACGAAGGCAAGCTGCTTGTTCGACGTGTCCGCCGTCACCGAGAAGTCGGAACGGGTCGGGCGACCGCCGCCCTTCTTGGTGCCGAATGGCGGGTTGGTCAGGATCAGGTCGCCCTTGGGCAGCCCCTCGCCATCCGGCGACAGCGTGTCGACCAGCTCCACGCCGCCCTCGATGCCGTGCAAAAGCAGGTTCATCATGCAGAGCCGATGCGTGTCCGGCACAAGCTCCGCGCCGACGAAGGCGCTGTGACGCTGGAAAAAGGCTTGCGCCTCCGGCAGCTTGTAGAGATCGTCAGTGTGATCCTTGATATAGCGGTCGGCGGCGACGAGGAAGCCCGCCGTGCCCGCCGCCGGGTCTTGCACCGTCTCGCCCGCTTGCGGCTGCATGAGCCGCACGATGCAGTCGATGAGCGGACGAGGCGTAAAATACTGGCCTGCGCCGGACTTCTTGTCGGCCGCGTTCTTCTCCAGCAGGCCCTCGTACATCTTGCCCAGCCCTTCCTCGCGGGCGGAGAACCAGTCGAGCTGGTCGATGTTTGAGGTCAGCGCCTTGAGGTTGGTCGGCTTGCGCAGGCGGGTTTGGGCATCGGTGAAGATCGCGGCGACGAGGCCGTCCCTTGCCTTGCCAAGGTCGAGGAGCATGGCCTTGTAGTAGTTGAGTTGCTCCATGCCCTCGCGCTTGGCGAGCATGCCCCAGCGATAACCATCCGGCAGGCGGTTCTCGCGTCCGGTCTCCTCCAGCATTTTCAGGAAAAGCAGATAGGTAAGCTCGGTCACGTACTCGTTGTAGGTGACTCCGTCGTCGCGGAGCACGTTGCACAGGCCCCAAAGCTTGGCGACGATGTCGGTCGTGCTGGTCATCACGCAGTCTTCTTCCACATTTCTTCGTTGATCCCGGCCAGGATAGCCTCAAGCTCGCCGCCGAACACCTTGTTGAGCCGGTTGAAGCCTCCATCGGCGATAAAGGGTTCCTTGTCGATGGCCTGGCGGTCAACGACGACCTCTTTCTCGATCTGCTCGCCAATGCGCTTCAGCCACCGCTTCTGCGGTTCCGTCCACTGGCGGCTGGCCGTGATCGAGCGCATGGCCGCCCTGACGCGATCCTCATACGGCACGAGTGGATCGCCGATGGCAGCCTGCCGCACGAAGCCGATGATCGACGCGGCAATTTCCTCGTTCCTGGCGTCCGCCCATGCCCGGCGCAGGTTCGCCTCCGAGTAGCCCTTGCGGTCGAGAGCCAGCCGAAGCTCCTTCAGGTCGGCACGGGTCAGGTCGCGCGGACGCTGCACCACGAGCTTCAAGGCGGCGATGGCGTTGATGTTGTCGCGTACGAAGGCGGCAAAACTAACGAGAAAGTCCTCCGGCTTTTGGGCCTCGCCATAGCCTCGGGTAACCGCCACGACCTCGTCGGCATGATGCGAGATCGGGATGTAGCGCGGGCTCTCGCCATCTGCCTGCCAGTCGAGGATCGGCCCGATGGCAGCACGACCCTTCAGCCACCCCGCAAGGTCGGAGGCGTTGCCCGAGAGAAGGCGCTGTAACATTGCCTCGGGCGTTTCGCCCGCCACGGCCTCGAACCGCTGCCGAGCCTCGTCGGGCAGCTTCTTCAGCCGCCGCCGCAGCTTGACCGCGATCTGCTCGCGGATCGTCTCGCGCTGGGCGTCGTCGGTCGCCCCGATCAACTCGCCGACAAGCTGCTCGAAGCCGATCGATGGATTGACCACGACCGGCTTCATGTCGGTGAAGTTCTGGAGATGCGGATAGAGGTCTACGGCGTCGAAGATGCGGAACACCTCCTTGCCGATCTCATCGCAGCGGCGGGTCGCCCGCCCGATCATCTGCTCGTAGAGGATGCGGCTGTTGACCCGGCGCAGGAAGACGAGATTGACGATCTTCGGCACGTCGATGCCGGTGGTGAGCAGATCGACGGTGACCGCGATCTTGGGATTGGCGTCGTTGCGGAACGAGCGGATCAGCGTCTGCACCTTGTCCACGCTGCCGGTGATCTTCCTGACCGCCGCGTCGTCAATCTCGCCATAGGCGTCGGCGAACGCCTCCTTGATGGCGCTGACCACGATGTCGGCATGGGCGTCGGTGGCGGCAAAGACCAGGGTCTTGCCGCCAAGCTCGGGGTCGATGTGCTTGGCCAATTCCTCGGCGACGACGCGGTTGAACTCCGGCGTGATGACCTGCTTGTTGAACTGCTCGACCTCGAAATGGATTTCGTCGGGCAGGATGGCCGTGTCGATCTCGCCGGTGGCCGGTGCCAGATACTCGACCTGCTCGCCTTCCGAGAAGCCGATGCCGGACCGGGCAAGCGCGGTCTCGATCCTGACCGGCGGCTCGTGGTCGATGAGAAAACCGTCGATGACCGCTTCCCGATACGAGTAGCGGAAGATCGGCTCGCCGAAGATGTCAGTGGTGTGCAGCGCGGGCGTGGCGGTCAGGCCGATCTTCACAGCGTCAAAATATTCCAGCACGCGCCGGTACTTCGAGATGTAGTCGTCCTGGCCCCGGAAGCTCAGTTCCTGATCGGACATCTCGCGATCGAGGAGGTAGCCGCGGTGACATTCGTCTATGACCATGAGATCATACTGATCGACGGACGGCGTTTCGGACGTGTCTGCGGCATACAGCACTCGCTTCACCAGTCCTTGGATCGTGCAGATGTGGACCTTGGTCTCCGCTTCGGGCGTCACGTCCTCCAGCCCCTTCAGTCCAAAGATTTCGGCGAAGGTCTTTCCCGACACGACCTTGGTGGTGGAGAACTCGCCTTCCGTTTGAATGCCAAGAGCAGAACGGTCCACGACAAAGCAGATGCGGCGGAACCGTTTTGCCGACAGCAGGCGGTAGAGCAGCGCAATGGCGAGCTTGGTCTTGCCCGTGCCGGTCGCCATCGCCACCAGCATGGACCGCTGCTCGTCTGACAGCGCCGTCTCGACTGCACGGATGGCTGCCTCCTGATAGTGCCGGAGCGGGAAGCCGAACTCGAATGGCTGGGTCTTCAACGCCGCGTCTGCCGCGTCTTGATCGACCTCCAGCAGGCCGCTCAGGCCTTCCGGCGTCGGCCAGTTGACCAGTGCTCGACGGTGATTGGCGCTGCGACGCGTGTCGCGGAACCAGATGCCGCTCTCGGTCTCGATCTGCTTGAGGTAGGACCGGCCATTGGCGGCGAAGACGAACGGGACGCGATGTTCGCCCCATGGTCCGCCGGCGAACAAGAAGTCTTCGGTAGCCTTGATCCCGCCGGAGTATCGTTCCGACTGGTCGATTGCGGCAGAGATGTTTTTGCGCTTGCGTTTGGCCTCGACCACGCCGACCAGCACCATACCGACGAAGAGTGCGTAGTCAGCGGGGCCGTTGGCGGTCAGCCACTCGGCTATCGCCATGTTGCGACCCTTTGCGGGACGAATACCCGAACCATGGCGCAGGGTCTTGGTGTCAGCTTCCCAACCGTTGTCCCGTAGCTGCTGGTCGATCAGGGCACGGGTCTCGGCCTCGTCCAGATCGAGCTTGGCGGCGGCCTCCTCGCCGCGCTCCACGAACTCGATAAACTCAGCACGGGGTGCAGCCTCCGCCTCGGCCTGCAAGCTCGCCAGCTTGGCTGCAATAGCCATCTTCTCTGCTTCGGTCTCCTGAGCAAGCTGCTCCCATGCCGCCCGTTCCTCGGCTTCGCGTCGCAGCCGATCTCCGATCGTCTCGCGAGCACGAGCATGTTCCACCGCCTCACGACGGGCAGCGGCGGCAGCGTCCTCGCTCTCCACAACCTTTCGGCGCAGGGCCTCGATTTCCTCGCGCAGCTGAGCCGTGGCATCAACTGGCTCGGGCGGCGGGATGAATGCACCGTGGCTGAAGTTGGGCTGCCTGCCGTAGGTGCGATGGAACCAGACGCCGAGCGACCGGGCGAACTTCAGCGCCGTCAGAGCATTGTCGTGGCTGCCTCTGGCCTCATGCACAGCGACGTTGCCGAGCTTGCGGAGGGCATGGAAGATGTCGGCGACTTCTCGCGGGATGATCCGGTCGTAGGCCAGTCGCCGCAGCATCTCCTCGAACGTCTCGCGCTCGTCGCGATAGGCACCGTGCCTGGCCGCTATCAACTTGGCGGTCAGCTCGGCGAACTGCCGGAGCTTGACGATAGCCGTCGAGGGATCATCGCGGAAGTATCGTTCCGCGAGACCGCCCAGCGTCACCAGCCGTTTGTCGTAAACGCCAAGAAAGGCGAAATTGCTCGCCGACCCCACTGCCCCTCCATGGTCGAGATCATACCGGACAGTGTCACAGAAAGAGAAAACAAAGTCTAACGCGGGGTCGCCGCAGGTTCGTTCATAGGCTCCGATAGGTGGGTATTACCGCACGTTAGGGACTGGTTCCCGCAAGCTGTGTTCTCGAACGTCCATCATGCTATACGCCGCTGAGGAATTGATCGGCAGCGGGCGCGGCGACTTGGAACGGACAGCATGATTGCCGCGAGTATTCTCTTCAACCAAGAGAAGCCGTATCCGGTCGCTTATTCAATGGCGCTGCGACTTGTCGGCGGTGTGCACTCATGATCCGCCAGTCGAGGATCGCTCCCATCGTGATGCTGAAGGAGAGCCTCGGCGTGGCCGAGCTTTTCGGCAGCCCTATGTCCATGAACGCCATGAAGGTGCTGATGTACATTCGCGATCATCACGGCATCGCGCTCACCAAGTCCGGTGCGTTCTATCGCAAATTCGTTACTTGGGCAGCGGCGGATTTCTGCTGGCCCGGCTATGAGGCCGAGCAGTTGTACGCCGTAAACAAGGTTCTGAACGAACCGGACTTCCTTCCACTCGCGATAATGCACGAGCTTCTGATCGGCGCACGACTGATCCGCCGCTACAAGGGCAAGGCGCTGCTGTCACCGGCAGGGAAACGGATCGTCGGCGATTACGGTGCATTGCAAGCCGAGCTATTCGATGCTTTCTTTATCGCTTTAGATCATTGGAGCTACGAGCGGTTTTCCATCGAGTATGACGATGCCGACATCGTGCATTTCCTCGGCGTGGTGCAGAGCAGGCTCGATGACTGGGTGCCGCTCACGGAATTGGCGGGCTGGTGCCTGCCGCTCGACCTCATCACCAGCTATCGGTTCAGCCCGGTGAAGGATGCGAGCTTTTACCTGTTCTCCCGCCTGATCCGCCCGCTGCTCTGGCTCGGTATGATCGAGCAGCATCCCGACGATGACCGACGGGTCATGATCGAGGATCGGCGCTACCGCATGACGCCTCTCTATGATCGCTTTCTAAGCTTCAGGATAATCGGGGATGGAGGCTGGACGATCCATTGAGGCCGCCGAGCCACTGCATTGTCAGAAAGATCGGCGGGTCGCTCAAACTACTCGCTTAAATCCACCTAGCTGTGAGCTTTGAATGGGCTTGGCAAATCAGATCGTCAGGAAAGATGAAAGCCGTGACGGTCGCCCGGCACGAAGGACGATGGAGGCCTCGGAGCCCTTATCATATCACCACGAAACTCGAAAATTTTTCCGGAGCGTGTGTGAGACCATAGCGCGCGTGACATCCTCAATTTCCCAGAAAATGGTATACTCCTTGCCGCTTGACACAATTAGAGCCTCCATTCAGCCCTCCAGAGGTCACCTGATCAGAGTGAGGGGCAGCGCCTGGAGAACGCGAGCCGGAGGTTTTTCAGAAAGCCGACGGAATGATCCCGCCATTGCGTTGCCACTGGAGTCATTTCGCCAGATGAAAGGGCATCCTCAGGCCCAGGCTGCGGACCGTGTGGTCTAACCGTGACTATCTGGTCAAGGCTGACGCCCTTCGCAGCACCCTGGCTGGGCGCCGTGTGCCCGAATGTCAGGTATAATATTCTGCACCACCGGGGGTCGGCTACTTCGCGCTCGGGACGGCCTGCATGACAACGTGCGGGTTCGGTTCGACCAGAATGCTGCGATATGGATTGGCGGGAACGCAGTCCCAGGGTTGGGATCGTGATCATCGGGCCTTCGCGGTCCTGATCCGAGCACCTGGGCGGAAGTGTATGGGATACCGGGCCTGTAGGCTGGTCCCGTCGGCTCGACTAGGATGCGATGCGCTCGGATACCTGTTGACTCGTCAACGGAGGGTGAACGATGTCCCACAACCGCGTCTTCCGCGCACGGGCAGCGTGCTATTACTACGGGCTTTCCGGCGTTTTCCCCATGGGGAGAGGCGTCGGGGAACGTCATCAAGGCCAGACCTCGCCGTGAATTGGCGAGCGATCGGGTCCGACCCCCTCTGGTCATCCCTTCTTAAAGTACCAAAAATCACGTGAGGAGGCCGCCCTAAGCGGCTTATTGCACACAGCAAAAGCAAATTGGCACGCTTCTTGCTTCTCTATAATAAATATCCCTTTTACTCCTTCCCTCTCTTCGCGTAGAGGCGGGTATAAGAGAAAAATTTAAAAACAAATCTGGGTTGTTAAGGCCGTTCAAAGTGTATGGGATATTGAAAGCTCAAGGAAGATCGATTTCGCTTTTCCTCGCGTGACCCACACCACGGTCTGACACCGCACCAGCACGGTCCCCAGCCGTAGCCATGCTGCGCCCAGCCCTGGCTCTCCCTCGTTTCCCCCACAGGGGAAGCCGACCCTATCCCCTCCGCCCTTCACCGGAGACTTGAACCATGGCCCTCTTGCGTGGACATCGAACCAATTTCGCTCGCGCCGCCGCGCGCAACAGTGACCTCGTGCTTATGGAGTGCCAGGACGCCACCACGGGCGAATACCGGGCGGTGACCCGTGAGGCCCCCACCCGGCTCCTACACCACCCCGCTGCAGTTAGACTACGAACAAGCTGACCGACCTTTCTGCCCGCTCACAGCGCCCCTTCAGGTGATAGTCCAGGCCAAGGAGGCGGTCTATGGCCTAGCTCTGACCGCCGCACTCCGTGTGATCATCATGCTCAGCAGACACGGCAATTCGGCGCATATGGCGCCAAGACTCCAGCCGCACTCTTGACGCGAGCGATCGAGGATCCATCGGAACTATCCGTGCTGTTTGACTGACATCCCGCGTCATGCCACGTCGGGCAATCTCATGCTTGGCATTTGTGGGGGGATGGATGGACGTGTTTCCCGAGCGGTCATCCCGCACCTCGGGCCTGGCCCACCCTCCCATTGTAGCAAGTCAGTCAGTCCCTATCTTCAGTGTCGACAACCGGAACCGGTACCAAATGGTTCGACGCGTTTCTGCAGGTGCAGAAACGGCTCGGGCAGTTCGATATGGTTCTGTTTGAGCAGGCTGGCAGCCTCGAAAAGAGCTTCCATCGTGGTGTGCAGGAAGGGCATCTCTTCGTCAGCATGGTGCAGATCGAGTTCCGTCGAAAGCTCGTGGACAAGCCGAACGATCACGGCAGAGGCGATAGGGTCGAGAGGCATGAGTGGTTTATCCTGATTTTATACTGATTTCGTTATTTTTCTACTATATATGATATGTCTTGGCGATTGCAAGACGGGAAGGGAGAAAAAATACGGTCATGACGCACGCGCGAAATTGGGAGGCCGATCTCAGCAATCTCATTAAGGCCGAGTTGAAGCGGCAGGGAATGAGTTACGCGGAACTCGTCTCGAAATTGGCAGCGATTGGCGTGGTGGAGCGTGAGGCGAACATTGCCAACAAGCTTGCTAGGGGACGATTTTCAGCAGTGTTCCTGGCGCAAGTTCTCAATGCGATCGGCTCGGACCGCCTTCGGCTCGACTAGCGCCCGGCACGTCGAAGTTGCACCTCGTGCCGTGGCAAAAGAGGCACGCCAGCGCGCTTGCCAGATTGAGGCGCCGTCGTGACGCCGCACACTTTCTACACACGACAAACGCGGCCCTGCGTGGGAAGTTGTGCCGTATGTGACGAGACGGGCTCCAGACTAGCACGCGACGTTTAAAGGCCGTTTTGCCCAGTGCGACAATGGGTTGCAGCAAATTGCGGGAAAAGTCATGTGCACGTGCGATATACGTGTCGGTCGTGCTTGCGTTGAGACCTAAAGTCGGCATAAGGAGCCGTCATAGAGTTGTGCTGGACACATTTTTGGTTACAGACTCCACTAACTCGAAGTCGTTAGGGGCGTCACTAGTCAAGAAGAGTGCAGTAAGAACAGGTACTTAGCAGATCGCGGAGTGTAGCGCAGCCTGGTAGCGCACCTGATTTGGGATCAGGGGGTCGCAGGTTCGAATCCTGCCACTCCGACCAGCGGCAGCATGCATGAGGGAACCGATGTCAGCGCGCATTTTCAGCCCCGCCAAGACCGCCATGCAGTCCGGCACGGCCAAGACCGGCTACTGGGTACTCGAATTCGATCCGGAAACGCCGCGCAAGATCGACCCGCTGATGGGCTACACCACCTCCTCCGACATGAAGAGCCAGATCCGGCTGACCTTCAACACGCGCGAGGAAGCGGTGGCTTACGCCGAGAAGCATGGCCTCGCCTATCGCGTGCAGGAGCCCAAGGAAGCCAAGCGGCGGCAGATTTCCTATGCGGAGAATTTCCGCTATGACCGCAAGATACCCTGGACGCATTGACGGGAGAGTTTCGCAGTACCCGTGCGGCTGCGCCCAGGCATGACGGTCCCGTAGCTCAGCTGGATAGAGCACCGGCCTTCTAAGCCGATGGTCGCAGGTTCGAATCCTGCCGGGATCGCCAAATTAGTTCTCTTTTTCAATGAGTTATAGCGTCGCTCCGGCACGCTCATCTCCCGAACATCCTTTGCCGCTCGTAGCGCGCGAAAATCTCCGCCCACGCCTTGCGCTCGAAGGCATAGTCCATCCTCCGGCCGCCCTCCACGATGCGCACCATCCAGCCGCGTTCGGCTGGCCTCACGAACACCCGGTCGGCGCTGAAATCGAGGATGTCGGCCATGTCGGTCTCCCTTCGGCTTCGGAATCAATGACGCAGGGCGGCAGCGGTTCCCGGAACCCGTGGCGCGGACACCCGTTAGTCGGGCACGACATGGAGGTTCCGATGAGCGAAGCGACCACCACCACTGACCACGCCGAAATCAGGAAATGGACCGAGGAGCGCGACGGCAAACCCGCCGTTGTCCGCACGGGCGGCAGCGGCGGCGTGCTGCGGATCGATTTCGGTGAGAAGGAGGAGAATTTCGACCATATCGGATGGGACGAGTTCTTCGACATCTTCGACAAGAACCGGCTGGCTTTCCTGCACCAGGACAAGACCGGCGACGGCAAGCCGAGCCGCTTCAACAAGTTCGTCGACCGCTAGGAGGAAGCGATGGTGATCCGTCTCGTTATCGCCGGCGCCGCCTTCTATGCGGCCTACCGGATAGGCAAGGAATTTTTGAACGCCGTCCCGTCCGACTTCGAGCCGGTGCCCGAGGCCCCGCGCCGGCCGGCACGGGCCGGCAGCAATGGTCGCAAGCCGGCAGCCAAGCGTCGAACGGCCCCGCGCGCCGCATCCCGCTCAGCCCGCACGAGCTGAGCTTTGCCGGCCGGCGGCCTTACGCCTTGAGCATCCAGGCGTGCTCGGGCGCGTTGTGGAACTTCCACGTGCGCGTCGGGCCGGCCATGACGTTGAGATAATACAGGTTGTAACCGTGGCAGGCCGCGCAGGGGTGATAGCCCTCGGGCACAAGGACGATGTCGCCGTCCTCCACCGTCATCGTTTCGTCAAGCGAGCGCCTGCCGTCCGCGTCGGCATCGGTATAGACGCGCTGGAAGGCAAAACCCTGCGGCGGGTTGATGCGGTGGTAATAGGTCTCCTCCAGGTAGGATTCGGTCGGGAGGTCGTCCCGGTCGTGCTTGTGCGGGGGATAGCTGGAGGTGTGGCCGCCCGGCGTGATCACCTCGACCACCAGCAGCGAATCGGCCGGCTCGCCCTCCGGCAGGATGTTGGTGACATAGCGCGTGTTGGTGCCCTTGCCGCGCACCTCCTGGCTGACATCGTCGGGGCCGACGACACGGGCCGGAAGGCCGCCGCCCAGGCTTGGCGCCAGCAAGACGGCAAGCTCGAGATCCGTCTCGGCCGTGACCGACCAGTCGCAGTCCTGCGGCACGTAGAGCGACCACGGCTTGCCGTCGAAGGGCGACATGCGCTCGCCGAGCAGACCGAAATCCCGGCCTTGGGCAGTCGCCCGGCCGCGGCCGCTGACGAACACCAGGCACGCCTCCTGCCCGGCCGTTTCGGCGGAAACGGTGTCTCCCGGCCGGAGCCGGTGCAACTCGAAGCCGACATAGCGCCAGCCGGCGCTTTCCGGCGTGACTTTGGCGAGCAGACCGTTGCCGGCCTTCGGCCTGACCAGGAGTTTCGACATCACTCCTTCCTTTCTTCCGTCGGCCCGTCCACGGGCGCCTTGTAGGAAATGAGAAAAATCCAGGCGCCGTAGACCGCCATGCCGGCGGCCAGCGTGCCCCAGAAGGTCTCGCCGTTGGAGAACTCCCAGACCGCCCAGGCGGCGCAGAAGACCACCAGCGCGACGCGGCGCCAGAGGGGGCGGAGGAAAGGGTGGTCGGTGTCTTTGGTCATCAAGGCCTGCCATCGGATCGAGAAGGTCGCGCCGTCCCTTCTAGCGCATCGATTCGATCCGCGGATAACTTAATCCCGAAGGCGGAACGGCCGGCCTCAATCCCCAATCGCCTGGCGCTCCAGTGCCTGCTCATAGTCGCGCCTGCGCGCGACCACCTGCTCGCGCGCGCTCACTTCCGGCACCGCGACGTCCCACCAGGCGCCGCCTTCGTCGGTCGATACCAGCGGGTCGGTGTCGATCACCACGACGGTGGTGCGGTCGTTGCCCCGCGCCTTGGCCAACGCCACCTCCAGGCCGGCGATCGATGCCACCTTCTCCGAGATCGCACCCAGGCTCGCGGCATGGGCGGCGAAGTCGATGTCGGGCAAGATCTCGTGGCGGGTGTCGCCCAGCAGGTTGTTGAAGCTGGCGCCGCCGGTCGCCATCTGCAGCCGGTTGATGCAGCCGAAGCCGCGATTGTCGAGCAGCACGACGATCAGCTTCAATCCAAGCATGACCGAGGTGGCGAGTTCGGAATTCAGCATCAGGTAGGAGCCGTCGCCGACCATGACGACCACCTCCTGCGCCGGCTTCGCCATCTTGACGCCGAGCCCGCCGGCGATCTCGTAGCCCATGGTCGAATAGCCGTATTCGGCGTGATAGGAGCCGGGGGAGCCGGCGCGCCAGAGCTTGTGCAGCTCGCCGGGCAGGCCGCCGGCCGCGTGCAGCAGGACGACCTCCTCGCCGAGCGCGCGCTGCACCGCGCCGATCACCTGCGCGTCCGACGGCAGCGGAACGTTGGTCGAGGCGGTGACGCGCTCGACCACGGAACGCCAGTCCGCCTTCCCCTGCTTCGCCGTTTCGACCCAGCCGCCAGGCGCCTTCCAGCCCTCCAGGGCATCGGCCAGCGCGTCCAGGCCTTCGGCGGCATCGGCCACCAGCGGCAGCGCCCGGTGCTTGCCGGCATCGAAAGGCTGCACGTTGAGGCCGACGATCGCCTTGCTGTCGCGCTTGAACAGCGCCCAGGAGCCGGTGGTGAAGTCCTGGAGGCGGGTGCCGACGGCCAGCACCAGATCGGCTTCGGCGGCCAGACGGTTGGCCGCCGTGGTACCCGTGACGCCGAGGGCCGCCATATTGAGCGGATGGCTGTCGGGCAGCGACGATTTTCCGCCCTGCGTCTCGCCGACCGGAATGCCGAATTTTTCGGCGAAGGCGGCGAGCTTTTGCGATGCGCCGGAATAGAGCACGCCGCCGCCGGCAATGATCAGCGGCTTTTGCGCCCGCTTCAGCGCCGCGACGGCGGCCTCCAGCTCGCGCCGGTCGGGCCGCGGACGACGCGGCAGCCACAGGCGCTCGGCGAAGAAGCTTTCCGGATAGTCATAAGCCTCCGCCTGCACGTCCTGGCAGAGCGCCAGCGTCACCGGCCCGCACTCCGCCGGATCGGTCAGCACCTGCATCGTGCGGCCGAGCGCCGTGATGATCTGCTCGGGCCGGGTGATGCGGTCGAAATAGCGCGACACCGGCCGCAGGCAGTCGTTGGCCGAGACGGTGCCGTCGCCGAAATCCTCTACCTGCTGCAGAACCGGATCGGGCCTGCGGTTGGCGAAGACGTCGCCGGGCAACAGCAGCAGCGGCAGGCGGTTTACGTGGGCCAGCGCACAGGCCGTCACCAGATTGGTCGCGCCCGGGCCGATCGAGGTGGTCGCAGCCATCATGCGGCGGCGGAAATGTGCCTTGGCGAAGGCGATCGCCGCATGCGCCATGGCCTGCTCGTTGTGGGCGCGGAAGGTGGGGAGGCTGTCGCGCTGCTGATAGAGCGCCTCGCCCATGCCGGCGACATTGCCATGACCGAAGATCGCCCATACCCCGCCGAACAGCGGCACCTTGCTGCCGTCGATTTCGGTCATCTGGGCGGCAAGGTAGCGCGTCAGCGCCTGCGCCATGGTGAGGCGGATGGTTTTGCTCATGTCTTTTCCTCCCGTGCCGTCTCGAAGCGAGCGACGAAGATAGGCTAGGCGGCCCCGCCGCCACAAAGTCGGTCTGCTACGCCGCCTTCCGCTCGCGCTGCGAAAGCCAGGCCTCGGTCAGCCGCCCGAAACGCCCGGCCATCTCGTCGATAGCTTCTTCGTCGCTGATCCTTCCGGCCAGCCAGCGCTCGGCGGAAGCGGCGAAGATCGTGCGGCCGACGGCAAAGCCCTTCACCACCGGGACGTCGGCAACGGCGGCGAACGCCTGCATGAGGTCTTCCTCCGGCGCCTCCAGTCCGAGCAGCACGACACCGCGGCAATAGGGATCGTTGCGCTCGATCGTCGCGCCGATCCCCCGCCACGCGGCAGCGGAGACCTGCGGCTCCAGCTTCCACCAGTCGGGCCTGATGCCGAGCCCGTAAAGTTCCTCCAGCGCGCGCGGAACGGTATCCTCGGCAAGCGGCCCGTGCTTTCCGGCGATGATCTCGACCAGCAGTTCGCGGCCAACCCTGCGGGCGGCGTCCGAGAGCGCCCGCAGCTTGTCCTGCTGTTCGGCCTTCAGTTCGGCCGGGTCGTCGGGATGATAGAAGCACAGGCATTTGATGCAATGGTCGACCGGCCATTCGACCAGCTGCGAGCCCAGATCCTGGCTGAATTCGAAGCGCAGCGGCCGCGAGCCGGGCAGCTCTACCGGTCGGCCGAGCCAGCTGAAGGGATGGCGGGCGAACTCGAACATGGCGTCGCGGCCATGCTTCTCGTCGATCAGCATGCCGTAGCCTTCCCGTCCGGCCGCGACTCGCGCGGCGGCCTTCACAGCCAGTACCTTGAATTGCCCGATCTTCTCCGGCGCGGCTCCCGCCGCCTCGGCGGCAGCTTCGAGCTGGCCCCGATGGTCGACGGCCAGCGCCATCAGTGATGGAATGTGCTTGCGGCGGGTGGTGGCGCGGTGGATGTGGCTGATCGTCTCGTCCTTGCGCAGCGCCCGATGCGGACTGCCATGCTCCAGGAAATACCGCAGCTCGGCCCAGGTCGGATATTCGGGCGAGCACAGCAGCCGCGAGACCGCGAAGGCGCCGCAGGCATTGGCCCAGGTCGCGGCGGTCTCCAGGCTCTCGCCGCCCAGCCAGCCGCGCAGGAAGCCGGACATGAAGGCATCGCCGGCGCCGAGCACGTTGAACACCTCGATCGGAAAACCCTTCCCGACGATGCCGTCCTCCAGGTCGTCGCTGATCTCCCCGTCATAGACGATGCAGCCCATCGCACCGCGCTTCAGCACCACGGTCGCCGGCGAAACGGCGCGGATCGCCCGCAATGCGGAGAGAACGTCGTCGGCGCCGGAGGCGATCATGATCTCCTCCTCGGTGCCGACGATCAGGTCGCAGTCCGGCAGCACCGTCCTCAGCCGGGCCGAGACGCGGTCGGATTTCACATAGCGTTCGAAGCCGGCGGCATGGCCGGCAAGCCCCCACAGGTTCGGACGGTAGTCGATGTCGAAGACCACCTTGCGGCCATGCGCCTTGGCGATGCGGATCGCCTTGCGCTGGGCCGCCTCGGTATTTTCCCGCGAGAAATGCGTGCCCGTGACCACGATCGCGCGGGCGGAGGCGACGAAGGCCTCGTCGACGTCTCGCTCGTCGAGCGCCATGTCGGCACAGTCGGAGCGGTAGAAGATCATCGGCGAGACGCCCTCCTCCTCCACCGCCAGCAGAACCAGAGCCGTCAGGCGATCCCTGTCGGAGACGAGGCCATCCACCGAAACGCCCTCGCGGCAAAACTGCTCGCGCACGAAACGGCCCATCTGCTCGTCGCCCACGCGCGACAGCAGCGCCGAGCGCAGGCCGAGACGCGCCGTGCCGATTGCGATGTTGGCCGGGCAGCCGCCGACCGACTTGGCGAAGGAAGCAATGTCCTCGAGACGCGAGCCGATCTGCTGGCCATAAAGATCGACCGAGACGCGGCCGATCGTGATGACGTCCAGGGCGGCCTGGTCCTGCGGATTCGCCATGATCGCCTCCGGTTCGCTCAGCCGTCCCTGCCTCACCAACAGAATGAAACGATAACTCCCTAGTCAAGTCAACATGGAATTTATATTCCATTGCAGCAGAGGCCCCACGCGAGGGCGCCCAGCCAGGCGGCCCGTTGGACTCGTGACGGCTGGTGACCAAGGCGATGCGCCGGACGGGGCGGCTGGTCGAGAATGGCTCCGCGACCGCGTTGCGATCGGGTCCGGTCTGCCGGCTTTGTCCACGCGGATCGCTGCTGGACATCGCGCCGACGCGGACAACATCGACACGACTTATTCCATGCCGAGGAGAAGCGGACAGAGCGCGGTTCGCCACCGGCTGCCGCTAAAGCCTGAGCCGGGAATTACCGGCAATGCAGGCTCGGCCGGCGGCGGCCGCGCCGATCGGCAGGACCGCCGTCCGGAGGAGCCGACTGCCGGATGTTTAGATACCCGGCTCCGCGCGGCCGTGCTCCATCTCCGCCAGCGCTTCCGCCGCCAGCGCGCGGGTGATGCGCGACTTGCGCTCCAGGGCGATGGCGTCGAGCCGGCCGACGATACGGATGGCCGCCGACAGCGAGCGCTCGATGCGCCGTTCCAGGAACTGCACGACGCTGGGCTCCACCTCCACCTGGCGGTCGGCGAAGAGTTTCGTGATGACGCCGGCGAGCAACTGGTCGTCGGGCTCATGGATTTCGACCACGGTCGCCGCCTTGAGCCGCGAGGCGAGGTCGGGGAGCGTCACGCTCCATGCCGAGGGGAAGCGCGGCGCGGTGAGCAGCAGATGACCGCCGCCGGCGCGCACGCGGTTGATCAGGTGGAACAGCCCGGTCTGGTCGAGGCGCGGCGTGTCGGCGTCCTCCACGAGGAACTCCAGCCTCGCCTCGCGCGTGCCCGCCTCGGCGACGGCTTCGGCGCTGAGCGGCGCGGCGGCGGCGCGCTCGCGCCAGATCGCGGCCAGATGCGACTTGCCCGACCCCGGCGGGCCGGCGAGCACGACCACGGGCGACGGCCAGTCGGGCCAGCGTTCCACCAGTACGAGGGCGTCGCGGTTGGCGGCGGAGACGACGAGGTCGTCGCGGCTGAGGCCGGCGACGTGGCCGAGATCGAGCGGCAATTGCCGCGGGCGGTCGGGCATGGGCATGTCTTTCACGCGCCCCGAAGGGCGGCGGCGGGAACGAGGGCGACCATGGCCAGGCTAGTCCACGGGTTCGGACCTGCCGGCACGCACAGGCGGCGCCTCGTCCTGCGAGTGGCCGACATAAAGCGGCGAATCGAGGTAGCGCGAGATGGCGAAGCGCACCAGCACGGCGATCGCCGCCGCGCTCGGCACGGCGATCAGCAGACCGACGAAGCCGAACAGCGCGCCGAAGGCGAACAGCGCGAACATCAGCCATACTGGATGCAGGCCGACGCTCTTGCCGACCAGCCGCGGCTGCAGGATGTTGCCCTCGATGAACTGGCCGATGAAGAAGACGACGGCCACCGCCAGGATCATCAGCCAGTCCGGCCAGAACTGCACGAAGGCGACGCCGATCGAAAGCGTCAGGCCGACCAGCGAGCCGACATAGGGAATGAAGCTGATCAGTCCTGCGAACAGGCCGATCAGGATGCCGAAATTCAGTCCGGTCAAGGTAAGGCCGACGGCATACATGATGCCGAGCACCAGGCAGAGCGTGCCCTGCCCGCGCACGAAGCCTGCCGTCGCAGCGTTGATATCGGCAAATATCTGGCGGACCGTGCCGACGTGGTCGCGCGGAACCCAGCTGTCCACCTTGGCGACCATGCGGTCCCAGTCGAGCAGCATGTAGAACGCCACGACCGGCGTCACCACGAACAGGCCGGCGACGCTGACCAGCGCCATGCCCGAGCTCCAGATCGAGGTGAAGATGGTGGTCACGAAGCCGGCGCCGGAAGCGAGCAGCGAATTCAGGCCCTCGCGCAGGTCGTCTGCGCTGACGCCGAAGCGGCGTTCCAGCCACTGCGGGTCGAAGCTGGTGATGAGCGCCTGCAGGCGGCTCAGATATTCCGGCGCCTTGGCGGCGAAGTCCGAGAGCTGCGAGGCGAGCAGCGGCACCAGGATCACCAGAGCGATCACCAGCACGAGGACGAAGGTGATCAGGATGACGATGGTCGCCATGAGGCGCGACAGGCCGAGCCGCTGCAGCCTGTCGGCAACCGGATCGAGGAAATAGGCGAGCACCATGCCGGCGACGAAGGGCAGCAGTATCTCGCTGAAGATGTAGAGGAACAGCGCGACGATTACGGCGGCGATGATCCAGAACCGTATCTGGCGCTGGAGCGTGCCCGACGGTGCTTCCCCGGCGGGAGCCTCAGCGCTGCGTTGTCGTGCTTTCGCCATAGCCGTTCATGTGCCTCAGCCACGCGACGAGATAGGCCGCTGCGGAAGCGACGGTCAAGAGGCCGCAGAGATAGACGAGGCCGTCGAGCGGCCAGCCGAAATCGGTCCGGAAGGCGAGTTCGGCGAGGACCACGATCACCAGCACGATCTGCAGCGCCGTGTTGGCCTTGGAGACCAGCAGCGGCTTCATCTCCACCGGTCGCGCCATCACGGAGGACAGGATGACCGCGGTGACGATCAGCGCGTCGCGGGTTACGGCCGCGATCACCAGCCACAGCGGCAGCTCGCCCATCATCCCGAGCACGACGAAGACGCTGACCAGAAGCAGCTTGTCGGCGACCGGGTCGAGATAGGCACCGAACTCGCTGCGCTGGTTGAACTGCCGCGCGATGAAGCCGTCGACGGCGTCGGAGACGCCGGCGATGACAAAACCCGCGAAGGCCCAGTCCATGCGCCCCGACAGCATGGCGTATACGACGCCCGGCACCAGCAGAAAACGCAGGATGGTGATCAGGTTCGGGATGGTCACGAACCGTTTCTCCCCAAATCATTCCATTGGCATACATGGTCGAGAGGCCGGCAACCCGCAAGTGCCAGAAGCCGCGCTTGCACTGGCCGCCTTGCGAGGCGATACGGTTCATGCGAAGAGCCGGGTCTGCGAACAGCCGGGAAGCAAGCGATGAGCGGGCAGAAAAACGGGCTCACCTATGCCCAGGCCGGCGTCGACATCGACGCCGGCAACGACATGGTGGAGCGGATCAAGCCGCTGGTGCGGTCGACCCGGCGCCCCGGCGCCGACGGCGAAATCGGCGGCTTCGGCGGCCTCTTCGATCTGAAGGCCGCCGGCTTCACCGATCCCGTGCTGGTCGCCGCCAATGACGGTGTCGGCACCAAGCTGAAGATCGCCATCGATTCAGGCAGGCACGACACGATCGGCATCGACCTCGTCGCCATGTGCGTCAACGATCTCGTCGTCCAGGGTGCCGAGCCGCTGTTCTTCCTCGACTATTTCGCCACCGGCAAGCTCGATCCCGACCAGGGGACCGCGATCGTCGCCGGCATCGCCGACGGCTGCCGGCAGGCCGGCTGCGCGCTGATCGGCGGCGAGACGGCCGAGATGCCCGGCATGTATCACGGCAGCGACTACGATCTCGCCGGCTTCGCCGTCGGAGCTGCCGAGCGCGGCCAGCTGCTGCCCACCGACGACATCGTCGAGGCCGACGTGTTGCTCGGCCTCGCCTCCTCCGGCGCCCATTCCAACGGCTTTTCGCTGATCCGCCGCATCGTCGATATGTCCGGCCTCGGCTGGGGCGATCCCGCGCCGTTCGCCGACGGAGCCAGCCTCGGCGAGGCGCTGCTGGAGCCGACGCGCATCTATGTGAAGCCGATCCTCAAGGCTGTCCGGGGCACGCACGGCATCAAGGCCCTGGCGCACATCACCGGTGGCGGCTTTCCCGACAACATCCCGCGCGTGCTGCCGAAGGATTTTTCGGCCGAGCTCGACCTCGCCTCGATCGACGTGCCGCCGGTGTTCTCCTGGCTGGCCAAGACCGGCGGCGTGGCACCGGAGGAGATGATGCGCACCTTCAATTGCGGCATCGGCATGATCGCCGTCGTGGCCGCCGGGCAGGCTGCACAGGTCGCGGCGGTGCTCCAGGAAGCCGGCGAGACGGTGACGCCGATCGGCCGCATCGTGCCGAGGCGCGACGCCGGCGTCATCTACCGGGGATCGCTCGACCTATGACCCGCAAGCGCGTCGCCATCCTGATCTCCGGACGCGGTTCGAACATGGCGGCGCTGATCGCCGCCGCGAAGGAGGCCGACTTCCCCGCCGAAATCGTCGGCGTCATTTCCGACAAGGCGGACGCTGCCGGCCTGCTCGTTGCCGAGGCCGCCGGCATCCCGATCCGGGTCGTGCCCCGATCCGACTATTCCGGCAAGGAAGCGCATGATCAGGCGATCGATGCGACGCTGCATGCCTTCGGTACCGAGATCGTCTGCCTGGCCGGCTACATGCGGCTCCTGACCGACGCCTTCGTCGCCGAATGGCAGGGCAGGATGATCAACATCCACCCGGCGCTGCTGCCGCTGTTCAGGGGCCTCGACACGCATCGCAAGGCGCTGGCAGCGGGCGTGCGTATCCATGGCTGCACCGTGCATTTCGTGACGGCGGAGATGGATGGCGGGCCGATCATAGCGCAGGCGGCCGTGCCGGTGCTGCCGGGCGACGACGCCGACACGCTGGCTGTTCGGGTGCTGAAGGCCGAGCATCGCCTCTATCCGCGGGCATTGAAGCTGGTCGCCGAGGGCAAGGCCCGGATGGTGAGCGGCGCGACCGTGTTCGATCCCTCCACGCCGGTTGTCTCGGAGACGGCCGCGCTCGATTCCCTGGTAGCGTCGGCCGGCCAGATCGACCTGGAGGCGCTGGCACGGTTCACGCCGTGAGCATGGAATCGCGATCCACCAGGCGCGAGGTCATGAGGCATCCCTGATGAATCTCCGCGGACCACTCGGCTATCTGCTTTTTCCGCTGTCGGTGCTGAGGCTGGTCTCGGGCTACAAATCCTTCGCCGATCCGCTGATCGGAGACGCCGGCCTCAACCGGCGGGGGCTGCATGTCTGGCGGATGCGCCTTGCGCATCGCATCGCCGACATGCGGCGTGCCCGGCTGGCAAGGCTCGTGCCGGAGGTCGATCGGGCCTTCTTTGCCGAACACGGTTTCGTCGAAAAGCGCAACCTCCTCCAGGAAACCGACTATGCCGCGCTGGTCGAGGAAATCCGCGTGCTCACGGCACCCGCCCGCGACATGATCGAGGGCAACGCCGTGACCCGGCGCATCGCGGTGACGCCGGCAGTCCTGGCGCGGGCGCCGCATCTGCGCCTGCTGCTCGAATCGGCCGAGTGGCGCGGTCTCACCCGCTATATCGGCGGCTTCAACGCCGAGCCGATCGTCTGCATCCAGACGATCTTCGCACTGTCAGGCGGGTCCAGGTCCGACCCTCAGACGAAGCTGCACATGGACACATTCCACCCGACGATGAAGGCCTGGTTCTTCCTCCATGGCGTCGAGCCGGATCAGGGACCGTTCACTTACGTGCCCGGCTCGCATCGGCCGACGAAGCGGCGTCAGGCCTGGCACAAGCGCCGGAGCGTGCTCGCGTCTCGGAAGGTCACCAAGGGAGGCGCATTCCGCGTCGCCGACGAACAGCTCCCGATCCTGCGACTGCCGGGCAGGCATGTCTTCGCCGTCCCCGGAAACACGCTGGTGGTGGCCGACACCTTCGGCCTGCATGCACGCGGTCTGTCGCTGCGGCCGTCGACGCGTGTCGAGATCTATGCCTCGATGCGGCCGAACCCGTTCAATCCGCTGACTTTCCTGGACACGGCCCTGCTGCCGTTCGTGCACGGGCGGAAGCTACAGATCGGCTGGTGGATGGAGGACTTTCTCGTAAGCCTGGGCCTGACGCGGCGGATCTGGAAGAAGGTCGGACGTGTCAGTCCGTGGCAGCGTTCCGGAGCCTGATCGGCCGAGGTGCCTCGTTCTGGACGCAGCGAAATGCGCTGCATCAAAGGACAGCTGCATGAAGACGCTGCTGCTGCTTCGCCATGCGAAGTCGAGCTGGGCCGACGACACGCTCGACGATTTCGACCGGCCGCTCGCCCTGCGCGGCATCAAGGCGGCGCCTCGAATGGGGCGCGAACTCACCTGGCGTGACTGGCTGCCGGACGCGGCGCTCGTGTCGCCTGCCCGACGCACCGTGCAGAGCTGGGACCTTGTTGCGGCCGAGCTGCCGGAGACGCCCCAGGTCGAATTCTGCAAAGAACTGTACGAGGCATCGGCGGAGCAGGTGCTGGACGAACTGCGAAAGACGGCCGGAGCGGTCCGCACGCTGCTGGTGCTCGGCCACAATCCCGGGCTAGGTGATCTGGCAAAGCAGCTCGCCGCCCCCGCGTCGGACGCCCTCGCCCTGAAGCAGCTCGATGAGAAATTTCCGACGGCCGCCCTCGCCCGTCTCGTCTTCGATGCAGGGTGGGCAGACCTGCGCCTCGGCACGGCGCGGCTCACCCATTGCCTGCGGCCGAAGGATTTGGACTAGGGGCCTTAGCTGCGAACACTGCGACCAAGCGTGGCCTCACGCCGCCTTGCGCACCCACACCCGGTTGTCGTGGAACGCCGCACCGCCATAGGGCGGCGGCGCGTCCGCGCCGGTCAGCACGTTGATGCCCTCGCCGCGCTCGTGCGCGTCGTTCGGCCAGATGCCTTCAGCGATGACGACGCCGCGGCGCACCCCGTCGAACAGCTTTGCATGCAGCACCACCTCGCCGCGCCGGTTGCCGATCTCGACGCGGTCGCCGCCTTCGAACCCGAGCGCCGCGGCGTCCTCCGGGTGGACCAGCAGCTCCGGCCGGCCCTCGCGCTGGCGCGAACCGGGCGTCTCGGTGAAGCTGGAATTGAGGAAGGAGCGCGCCGGCGAGGTCGCCAGGCGGAACGGGTGCCCGGCGTCCGGAACCTCGATCAGTTCGACATGGTCGGGGAATTCCGGAAGCCGCGCCACATCGCCCTGGATGCCGATGCTCCTCGGCGGCCGGTTAGGCGCGACCGTGCCGGTCCAGTCCGGCCGGAACCGGAATTTTCCGTCGGCGTGGCCAAAACCCTTCAGGAAATGCGCGGTCTCGAAATCCGGCTGGAGGTCGGCCCAGCGCTCCTCTCGGAAGCTGTCGAACGTGCCCAGCCCCTTCTTTTCCAGCATCACCTCGATGTGCTCGCGCTCGGTCATGCCGAAGCCCGGCAGATGCGCGACGCCGAGCCGTCTGGCCAGTTCCTCGATGACGAAATGGTTGGGGCGCGGCCCTTCCGGCGGCTCGATCAGTTTCGGCCCGAGCGTGACATGCTGGTTGCCGCCGCCCTTGTAGATGTCGTCGTGCTCCAGGAACATGGTGGCCGGCAGCACGACGTCGGCGAGTTTTGCCGTATCGGTCATGAACTGCTCGTGCACGCAGGTGAACAGGTCGTCGCGCAGAAACCCCTTCTTCACCAGCCGCTGCTCGGGGCAGACATTGGCGGGGTTGGTGTTCTGGATCAGCATGGCCGTCACCGGTGGGCCGCCGTTCAGCGCTTCCGGCGCGCCCGTCAGGATCGGGCCGATGCGCGACTGGTCGAGGAAGCGGATGTTCGGGTCGCGCAGCCGCGCGCCGTCCAGCAGCTCGGTGTTGAGCTTCAGCACGCCCGAATTGGAATGGAAGGCGCCGCCGCCCTCATATTGCCAGCAGCCGGTGACGGCGGCGACCGACAGCGCGGCGTGCATGTTCACCGAGCCGTTGCGCTGGCGTGCAAAACCATAGCCGAGGCGGAAGAAGGTTTTCTGCGTCGTGCCGACCAGTTGCGCGAAAGCCTCGATCTCGGCGGCCGAAAGCCCGGTGATCGCCGAAGCCCATTCCGGCGTCCTCGTCCGCAGGTGCTGCTCGAGCCCCCCGGCGTCGTCAGTGTATTTCTCCAGATAGGCGCGATCGGCAAGACCGTCGCGGAACAGCACATGCATGACCGCGCAGGCGAGCGCGCCGTCGGTGCCCGGCCTGACAATCAGGCCCATGTCGGCCTGCTTCACCGTCGGATTGTCGTAGATGTCGACGACCACGATCTTGGCGCCGCGCTCCTTGCGAGCGCGCACGGCATGGGTCATCACGTTGACCTGGGTGACCACCGCGTTGGTGCCCCAAATGACGACACAGTCGGACTTCGCCATCTCGCGCGGATCGGCGCCGCGCAGCGCGCCGGCGCCCATGACCCAGCCGGTCCAGGCGAGATTGGTGCAGATGGTGTCGAAGAAGCCGGAATATTTCTTGGCGTGCCGCAACCGGTGGATGCCGTCGCGCTGCACCAGCCCCATCGTGCCCGCATAATAATAGGGCCAGACGGTCTCGCTGCCGAACTTCGCCTCGGCCGCCTCGAATTTTTCGGCGACCAGATCAAGCGCCGCCTCCCAGCTGGCTTCCTTCCAGGCGCCCTCCCCCTTGGCGCCGGCGCGCACCAGCGGCTTCAGCAGCCGGCTGGGATGATGCACGCGCTCTGCATAGCGCGCCACCTTGGCGCAGATGACGCCAGCCGTGTAGGAATTGTCCTTGGCGCCATGGACGCGGCCGATGGTGCGCTCGTCGATCAGCTCGACGTCGAGCGCGCAGGTCGACGGACAGTCGTGCGGACAGGCCGAATGGCCGATCTTGAGTTTTGCTGACGCGATGCGGGCGTGCTGGTTCATGAAGCGACGCTTAGCAATTTTCTGCAGGCGTGCGTAGGGCCAGCTATTCCTTATTGCCGGGCTGCGGCGCAAAGACGTCCCCGTCTTCCGGCGGCTCGTCGCCGGCTCCATCGAGAAACGTCAGGAACGCCTTGCGGTCGCCGCGGACGGCGCGCTTGCCGAAGAACTCCTCGGTCTCCAGCGCAGAGAGCTTTTCCGCGACCGCCACGTTTATGAACCGGTTGAGGCTCGTCCCTTCCGCCGAGGCGACGCGCTCGGCCGCGTTCTTGAGCGAAGGCTGGAGGCGCAGGGCGTAGTTCGCTTTGGTCATGCCAGTCTCCTCATCAGTTCCGCTGGAGTAACTATCTCGATCCCGAAACGCGAGGCCGGCGCAAAATGCCCAGAGTTGAAGGTCACGATGCAGCCAGATAATCCAGAAAACCCGCGACCGCGCCGACATTCAGTCCCGTCGCCAGCAAATGCTCGGGCCGTGTCAGAACCGCCTCGTATTTCAGGAAAAGCGGTACGCTCGCCACCATTCGGAAGACCTTATCGTCGGCCGCCCGAAGCCGGTAATATACAACAAAAAGTCGCCTACTCCGCCGTCGCCGCCTCATACTCCGCAGACATCTCCAGCCAGCGCTCCTCCTGGCTCCCGAGTTGCGCGGCAAGCTGCGCGCGCTCCTTGGCGAGTTGGGTGGCCGTCGTCGGGTCCTTCTCGTAGACGGCCGGATCGGCGAGCCGGTCCTCGAGCTGGTCGATGCGCTTGCGCAGCCGGTCCATCAGCGCCTCGGTGGCGCGAATTTCCTTGGCCAGCGGCTCGGCGGCGGCGCGGCGCGCGGCCGCCTCGCGGCGGCGGTCGGCCTTCGACGCCTTCTCCGCCTCGCGCTTCTCGCGCCGGTCGGCCGAGACGCCGGTGACGATCTGCCGATAGTCGGCCATGTCGCCGTCGAAGGGATTCACCGCGCCGTCCTTGACCAGCCACAGCCGGTCGGCCGTCGCCTCGATCAGGTGGCGGTCGTGGGAAATCAGGATGACGGCGCCGGGAAAGTCGTTCAGCGCCAGCATCAGCGCCTCGCGCGAGTCGATGTCGAGGTGGTTGGTCGGCTCGTCGAGGATGAACAGGTTCGGCCCGTCGAAGGCGGACAGCCCCATGAGGAGCCGCGCCTTCTCGCCGCCCGACAGATCCTTGGCCGGCGTGTTCATCTTCTCCGTCGTCAGCCCGAACTGGGCGACGCGCGCCCGCACCTTCGATTCCGGCGCCTCCGGCATCATGCGGCGCACATGCTCGTAGGCGTTTTCTTCCGGCCTGAGGTCGTCGAGCTGGTGCTGAGCGAAGATCGACACCTTCAGCCCGGGCGCGATCGTCATCGTGCCGGCGTCCCCCTTCAGCCGCCCCGCCAGAAGCTTGGCGAAGGTCGACTTGCCGTTGCCGTTGGCGCCGAGCAGGGCGATGCGGTCGTCGGCGTCGATCCTTAGCGACAGCTTCTTCAGGATGGGGCTGCCGGGCTGATAGCCCACCGAAACCCCGTCCAGCGCCACGATCGGCGAGGCCACCGTCTTCACCGGCTCGGGAAAGTTGAACGGCCGCACCGTATCGTCGATCGCGGCGGCGATCGGCTTCATCTTCTCCAGCGCCTTGATGCGCGACTGCGCCTGCCTAGCTTTCGACGCCTTGGCGCGGAAGCGGTCGACGAAGGACTGCAGGTGCTTTCGCTGCGCCTCCTGCTTGACGCGGCTCTTCTCCTGCAATTCGAGCTGCTCGGAACGCTGACGCTCAAACTGGTCGTAGCCGCCGCGCCAGAAGGTCAGCTTCTGCTGGTCGAGATGGACGATCGAGTTGACGGCGCGGTTGAGCAGGTCGCGGTCGTGGCTGATCAGGAGCACCGTACGCGGATATTTGGCGACGTAGGTCTCCAGCCACAGCGTGCCTTCGAGGTCGAGATAGTTGGTCGGCTCGTCGAGCAGCAGCAGATCCGGCTCCGAGAACAACACCGCGGCCAGCGCCACGCGCATGCGCCAGCCGCCGGAAAAGGACGAGGCCGGCCGCTGCTGCGCCTCGGCGTCGAAGCCGAGGCCGGCGAGAATGGTAGCGGCGCGCGCCTCGGCCGTATGCGCGTCGATGTCGGCCAGCCGGATGTGGATCTCGGCGATGCGCTCCGGGTCGGTCGCCGTCTTCTCTTCCGCCAGCAGCGCGGCGCGCTCCTTGTCGGCGGACAGCACGATGTCGATCAGCGGCTCCTCTGTCCCGGGCGCCTCCTGGGCGACCTGGCCGATGCGCGTGTTCTTCGGCAGCGCGATCGAACCGGTCTCGCTGGAAAGATCGCCGGTGATGGCGCGGAACAGCGTGGTCTTACCCGTGCCGTTTCGGCCGACCAGCCCCGCCTTCGTGCCTTCCGGCAGGAAGAGCGAGGCATGATCGAGGAGGAGCCGTCCGGCGACGCGGAGCGAAAGATCGGTGATGGTCAGCATGGCCCGGCGCTTTTGGCCGAAGGCTGGAGCAAGGGCAAGGCGGGCGTTGAACAAATATGGTGCGATGTGTATACTGGCAACGACAATACACATCGAGAGCCGGCATGCGCACGAACATTGATATCGACGAGAAGGCTGTGAAAGAGTTGATGGCCATGACCGGCGCCAGGACCATGAAAGAAGCCGTCAACAACGCCGTGCGCGATCAGTTGAGGCAGCAGCGCGCCATCGATGTTTTGCGCAGCTTGCGGGGCAAGGTCGAATGGGAGGGCGACCTCGACGCAATGCGGCGTGACCGTTTTTGATCCTCGTCGATACGTCGGTATGGGTCGCGTTCTTCAGACAGCACGCCTCAACGGATACTCTCGCTTTGGATGATCTGCTGGCGGCGAAGAAAGTTCTCGTCGGCGACCTGATCGCCGCGGAAGTCCTGCAAGGCATCAAGGGCGCGAGGGAAGAGAAGCTGGTCGCGTCAGCGCTGCTGCGCCTTCCGTCCAGAGACCTGTGCGGGATGGAGATTGCGCTCAAGGCTGCCGAGAACTACCGCAGGCTGCGCGCGAAGGGTGTAACCATTCGCGGCACAGTCGATGTCGTCATCGCCACCTGGTGCATCGAAAACGACGTGCCGCTGCTGCACAACGACCGCGATTTCATCGCCATGGAATCCGAACTCGGCCTGAAGGCCTACAATCGTTCGGCGTGACCCCGGTCTCACGCAAACGCCCTGCCCTCATCGGTGCGCTGGAAATAGATGAGGTCGAGCGTCAGCGACGGCTTGCCCAGGCCCGTCAGGATCGTGTGCATCTGGCCGCGATGGTGGGTCTGGTGGTTGAACAGATGCGCCAGCGCCGGCGCCAGCCGCTGCGAGATGGTGCGCACGTCGGTGGCGGTGATGTAGGTGAAACGGCCGGCGAACTGCTCTTCGCCCAGGCCGGCGATCCATCCGACGATGCGGTCGTCCTCGGCGATCCGCGCCTTGCGCAGCGGCGCGAAATCCCGGTGCAGGATCGCGTCCAGCCTGGCCGGCGCGTCGCCCTCGCCGGTAAAACGCTTCATCCAGATGCGGTCGGTGGCGAGCAGATGGTTGAGCGTGCCCATGGCGGACGTGAAGAACGCGCCGGTGTCGCGTGAAAACTCCTCCGCCGTCAACTCGGCCACAGCGTCGTAGACGCGCTGATTGGCCCAACGGTTGTAGGCGGCGAACATCTGGAAATGCTGCTTCATCGGCTTCCCTTCCGGGCTCGGTGCGGCGACAGTCACGCTCCTCTTATCCGCAAGGACACGGGCCGCCAATGACCATCCTCCTCTACGAACTCGCCGGCGCCGACACGTCGCGCCCCTTCAGCCCGCACTGCTGGAAGACGGTGCTGTCGCTGGCGCACAAGGGACTCGATTTCGAACGCCGGACCGTGCCGTTCACCCGGGTCGGAGCGGTCGAGGGTGGTATCTCCAGAACCGTCCCGGTGATCCGCGACGGCGACAAGGTCGTCCCTGATTCCTTTTCGATCGCGCTCTACCTGGAAGAGACCTATCCCACGCGCCCGAGCCTGTTCGGCGGGCCGGGCGGCATCGCAACGGCTCGCTTCATCGAGCGCTGGTCGCAACTCACCGTTCATCCCTATCTCGGCGCGGCGGCGCTGCTCGATATCCATTCCATGCTGGCAGCGGAGGACCAGGCCTATTTCCGCGACAGCCGCGAGAAGCGTTTCGGCAAAAGGCTGGAGGAGGTTCCCCTCGACCGGGAGGAGCGGCTCGCCGCCTTCCGCGCAACGCTGGAGCCGCTGCACAGCATGCTCGCCTACCAGCCGTTCATCGGCGGGGCCTCGCCGCTTTTCGCCGACTACATCGTCTTCGGCGCCTTCCAGTGGATGCGCATCAGCTCGCCGTTCCAGGTTCTCCTGGCGGATGACCCGGTCGCCGTCTGGTTCGAGCGCTGCCTCGACCTTCATGGTGGCCTCGGGCGAAGCGTCAGCGCGGCAACCTGAAAACCTCGGCGTCCGGCCCAGGCTCCCGGAAGCTGGCCGGTAACCCGCCCCGCGCGGCAACCGGCCCCTTGGCAAGGGATCGGACGGCCTGTATACGCACCGCCACCTTCCCCTTTCACGCTTGACAAGGACATATCATGGCGATCGAACGCACGTTTTCGATGATCAAACCCGACGCGACCCGACGCAACCTCACCGGCGCGATCACCAAGATGCTCGAGGAGGCCGGCCTGCGCGTCGTCGCGTCGAAGCGCGTGTGGATGAGCCGCCGCGAGGCGGAGGGTTTTTATGCCGTGCACAAGGAGCGGCCGTTCTTCGGCGAGCTCGTCGAATTCATGTCGTCCGGTCCGACCATCGTGCAGGTCCTCGAGGGCGAGAACGCCATCGCCAGGAATCGCGAAGTGATGGGCGCCACCAACCCGGCCAATGCCGACGAGGGCACCATCCGCAAGGTGCATGCGCTGTCGATCGGCGAGAATTCCGTGCACGGCTCCGACGGCGCGGAGACCGCCGCGCAGGAGATCCGCTACTGGTTCTCCGACACCGAGATCGTCGGCTGATCCCAAGCCGAACGGCGATGGTTAACGCGGAGCCGTCGGAGGTTCCGCGTTAACGTTATCTTTACTATCTTCTTGCCGCCTGCATCCGGATACTGCACTGAAGCCTCCTGAACTCAATCAGGAGATGTGTCGTGGCAGTCGTGAAGTTGGGCGTTGCAAATCCGGCCAGCCAAACCCAGGCGGGCTCTCTTCCCGAAACGCTTTCCCTTTCGGGGTGGTCGACGACCACCTTTCCAGGCGGAATGACCTTCACGGCACCCGCGTCAAGCCCGACGACGGTGCCCAGCAAGGTCTCGGTCACGCTCGACGCGGCCAACAACGTGACCGCCCTCAGCTACGCCTCGAGCTACATTCACTCGACGCTTCCGCAGTTCCAGGTCAGCGGCCTGTCGATCGCCAAGGCGACGCTGCTCGCCAATCTGGCCAACATCATGCCGCTCGTGCTTTCCGGCGACGACACGATCTACGGCAACGACTTCAACAACACCCTGAACGGCAGGGCCGGCAACGACATCATCTACGGATATGGCGGCGACGACAAACTCACGGGCGACATCGGAAACGACAAGCTCTTCGGCGGCGACGGCACCGACCAGCTCTTCGGCGGCAGCGGCAACGACACGCTGCTGCCCGGCCCGAACGCGGCCGGCGGCGCGCGTGAAATCGTCGATGGCGGGGCGGGCACGGACACGGTTTCGTTCAGAGGGCACACGGCCGCCGTCACCGTCAATCTCGCCACCGGAACGGCGACCGGCACCGGCACCAACGCCCAGCTGATCTCGATCGAATATGCCATCGGCTCCGCGCATGCCGATTTGATAAGCGGCTCCGCCGCCAACAACGTGCTGGTCGGCGATGCCGGCAACGACAAGCTCTACGGCCTGGGCGGCCACGACAAGCTCGATGGCGGTTCCGGCAACGACCAGCTCCTCGGCGGCGAGGGCAACGACACCATGCTGGGCGGCGACGGCAACGACACGCTGCGCGGCGACAAGGGCGCCGACGTGCTGAACGGCGGCGCCGGCACCGATCTGGCGACCTATTCGACTTCCAGCGCCGGCGTTGACGTCAACCTCACCTCGGGAGCGGGCGCCGGCGGCGACGCCCAGGGCGACAGCTTCATCAGCATCGAGAACGTGACCGGCAGCAATTTTCGCGACACGATCATCGGATCGGCGGCCGCCAACCGCATCTCCGGCGGATTGGGCGACGATTCGATCTTCGGCCAGGCCGGCAACGACGCCCTGACCGGCGATGGCGGCAACGATGCCCTCTTCGGCGGCGACGGAAACGATACGCTGTCCGGCAATGACGGCAATGACGGCCTATTCGGCGAGGCCGGCATCGACATCGTCTATGGCGGCAACGGCAACGATTATATCGAGGGCGGCGACGGCAACGACGTGCTGTGGGGCGAAGCCGGGGACGACAATATCCAGGCGGGTGCCGGCGACGATTTTGTCGTGCTGGGCGACGGCAACGACAATTTCACGCTCGGCGCCGGCGCCGACCTGGTGCGGTTCGACTACGGCAACGGCCACGATACGATCACCGACTTCGGCAATGGCGCCGACCGCATCGACTTCACCTGGACCGACGCGACGCTCGCGCAAGTGCAGGCCGGCGCGGTGCAGACGTCGGAAGGCGTGCTGCTGCAGGTCGGCTCGGGCTCGATCCTGCTGTCGGGGCTGCAGCTGTGGCAGCTCGAATGGAACTCGGATTTCCTGTTCGCCTGAGCCGGCTCAGGCTCACTTCCATCTGGAGGCGGCGGCGTCATCCGCCGCCTTCGCCTCGACCCAGTCGCCGCTGCTGCCGTCGCGGCGATGCTCCTTCTTCCAGAAGGGCGCGCGCGTCTTCAGGTAATCCATGACGAAGGAGGCGGCCGCGAACGCCGCCTCGCGGTGCGCCGAGGCCGCGACCACCAGGACGATGTTCTCGCCCGGCTCGATGCGGCCGAAGCGGTGGATGGCCGTCAGGCCGCTGACCGGCCAGCGTTCGGCCGCCTGCCTGGCGATGCGGCCGATCTCGGCCTCGGCCATGCCGGGATAATGTTCCAGCTCCAGCGCCGCGAGCGTGCCCGCCTCGTCGCGGCACAGACCGGTGAAGGTGACGACGGCACCGACATCGGAGCGGCCGGCCGTCAGCCGCGCGCTCTCGGCGGCGGCGTCGAAATCCCGGCGCTGGATGCGCACGGTCGGCTCGACGGCCACCGGATCAGCCTCCGGTCATCGGCGGGAACAGCGCGATCTCGCGCGCCCCGGCGACAGCCTCGCGGTGGTCGACATGCTCCTGGTTGATGGCGACGCGGATCACCTCGGGATGGCGCAGCGCGTTCGCATATTCGTCGCCGCGCCCTTGCAGCCAGGCAAGCAGGTCGCGCACAGACCGGACCTGCGCCGGCAGGACCACATCCTCCTCGGAACGGCCGATGCGCTCGCGCACCCAGGCGAAATAGATCAGCTTAACGGTTTGCTCGCTCATTCGTCGACGATGTGCTTCAGCCCGGCGCGGAAATAGTCGTAGCCGGTATATAGGGTGAGCAGGGCCGCCACCCAGAGCAGGACGAGACCGGTCTGCGTCCAGTAGGGCACGATATTGTCGCCGGCCGGCCCGAGCAGCAGGAAGGCGATCGCCACCATCTGCACCGTGGTCTTCCACTTGGCGAGTTGCGTCACCGGCACGCTGACCTTGAGCTCGGCCAGGTATTCGCGCAGGCCCGAAACCAGGATCTCGCGGCACAGGATGATGATCGCCGCCCACAGCGACCAGCCGGCGATGCCGCCGCGATGATCGGTGTCGGCGGCCAGCAGCAGCAGGCAGGTCGCCACCAGCAGCTTGTCGGCGATCGGATCGAGCATGCGGCCGATGTTGGAGGTCTGCTGCCAGGCGCGGGCGAGGTAGCCGTCGAGATAGTCGGTCAGGCTCGCCACGATGAAGATCAGGAAAGCGCTCCAGCGTGCGAACTCGCTGGATTGCAGCCGGCCCTCCAGAAAGAAGCACAGCACGACCAGCGGCACAGCGAGTATGCGCCCGTAGGTCAGCATGTTCGGGAGGTTGAACGCGCGCTTTGCCATTTTTTCCGTCGTAGCCATCTGCGTACTCAAATCAGAAGGTGTTGCAGCGGGTCAACAGGCCAAGTCGGTTGGACCAAGGCACAATTAGGGCGAAGCCGCATCAATTCTCGTGAAAATGATTGTAAACCGCGCGAGCAACCGATTCCGAGATGCCGTCGACCGCCATCAGGTCGTCCATCGCCGCCCGGCTGACCGCTTTCGCGGTTCCGAAATGCATCAGCAAGGCGCGTTTGCGGCCCGGGCCGATTCCGGCGATCTCGTCGAGCGGGTTCTTCGTCATCTCCTTCTTGCGGCGCGCGCGGTGCGAGCCGATGGCGAAGCGGTGTGCCTCGTCGCGCAGCCGCTGGACGAAATAGAGCACGGGATCGCGCACCGGCAAGGTGAAGGACTCGCGGCCTGCGACGAAGAACCGCTCCCGCCCCGCATCCCGGTCGACGCCCTTAGCGACGCCGATGGCGGTCACGCGTCCGGCGACGCCGAGCTTGTCGAGAATGCCCCGCACCGCCGACATCTGCCCTTGCCCGCCATCGATGAGGATGACGTCCGGCCAGGCCGGAAAGGCGCCGTTGCCGTTCTCCTCGGCCAACGCGTCGTCGCCGGCGGAAGCGCCGTTCTCCTGTTCTTCCTTCAGGAGTCTGGAGAAGCGGCGCTCCATGACCTCGCGCATCATGCCGAAATCGTCGCCGGGCGTGATCTCGGTCGATCGGATGTTGAATTTCCGGTACTGGTTCTTCACGAAGCCTTCCGGTCCGGCGACGATCATGGCGCCGACGGCGTTGGTGCCCATGATGTGCGAGTTGTCGTAGACTTCGATGCGCGTCGGGATCTTTTCCAGGCCGAACGTTTCCTTCAGACCTTCCAGCAGCCGCGCCTGCGTCGACGTCTCGGCCAGCCGCCGCGCCAGCGCCTCGCGCGCGTTCTGCAGCGCATGGTCGACGAGGTCCTTCTTCTCGCCGCGCTTCGGCACGCCGATCAACACCTTGTGGCCGGCCCGGGTGGCCAGCGCCTCGGCGAGCAGTTCCTGCTCCTCGACCTCCTGCGCCAGCAGGATCGTCCGCGGGCTGGGCTTGTCGTCGTAGAATTGGGCGAGGAAGGAGCCCAGTACCTCGCCCGGTTCCAGCGCCGGGTCGGCCTTGGGGAAGTAGGCGCGGTTGCCCCAGTTCTGGCCGGTGCGGAAGAAGAACACCTGGATGCAGTTCTGGCCGCCCTCCTGATGCAGGGCGAAGACGTCCGCCTCCTCGACCGATTGCGGGTTGATGCCCTGATGGCTCTGCACATGCGACAGCGCCGCGAGGCGGTCGCGGTAGATTGCGGCACGCTCGAAATCGAGATCGTCGGAGGCCAGTTGCATGGCCGCGCCGATCTGCGTCTTCACCTTCTGGCTGCGGCCGGACAGGAAGTCCGTCGCCTCGCCCACCAGTTCGGCATAGTCGACCGGCGAGATCTCGCCGGTGCACGGACCCGAGCAGCGCTTGATCTGGAACAGCAGGCAGGGCCGGCTGCGCGTCTCGAAAACCGAGTCGGTGCAGGTTCTTAGCAGGAAAGCCCGCTGCAACGCGTTAATGGTGCGGCCGACAGCGCCGGCCGAGGCGAAGGGGCCGAAATAGTCGCCCTTGCGCGATCGCGCGCCGCGGTGCTTGAAGATGCCGGGCGCCGGATGGTCGCCTGTGACGACGATATAGGGAAACGACTTGTCGTCGCGCAACAGCACGTTGAAGCGCGGGCGCAAGCGCTTGATCAGATTGGCTTCGAGCAGCAGCGCCTCGATCTCGGTGCGCGTCACCACGAATTCCATGGTGACGGTCTCGCGCACCATCCGGCCGATGCGGTTGGTGTGGAAGCGGCCCTGCGCGTAGGCGGTGACACGCTTCTTCAGGCTGCGCGCCTTGCCGACATAGAGCACGTCGCCGGCAGCGTTCATCATACGGTAGACGCCGGGCGCGTTGGGCAGCCGCTTGACCAGCGCCTGGATGACGTCGGCGCCCGCCTTGCCGGCAGCCTCTCCAGCCTGCCCGCTCCAGTCGATGGCGGTGAACGGCAGATCGGGACCTTCGGCTGGCGCGGGCTCGACGACAATATCCTCTTCCTCGTCCGCCTCGGCGTCGGGCAGGTAGCCGGCAATGTCCTCCGCCGCGCTGTCCTTGCGCGGGATCGGCGGCATCTTTAGCTGGCGAGCACTCATTCGGTCATGCCTGCCAGGTCCGGCGTCTCCCAGGCAAGATGCTGGCCGCCATCCAGCGCGATCATCTGGCCGGTGATCGAGCGCGCCTCCCAGAGATAGCGTACGGTTGCGCCGAACTCGGCCGGCGCCGGCGGACGCTTGAGGATCAGCCCGTCGACCTGCGCGGCGAAGTCGGCGGCCTGCTGCCGGCTGCTGGCGAAGGTGGGACCGGGACCGATCGCATTGACGCGGATGCGCGGCGCCAAAGCCTGCGCCATGGTCATGGTGGCCGTCCACAGGGCCGACTTCGACAGCATGTAGGAGAAATAGCGCGGATTGGGGTGCAGGACACGCTGATCGATGACGTTGACGACGAGCCCCTCCGCCTCCGCCGGGAGGCGCTTGGCGAACGCCCTTGCCAGCGCGACCGGCGCCTTGAGGTGGATGGCGAAGTGACGGTCCCAAAGCTCCCAGTCGAAATCCGCCACCGTGTCCGGCTCGAAGATCGACGCATTGTTGACCAGGATCGACAAAGGGCCGAGCCGGTCCTCCGCCTCTCCGGCCAGGGCGGCCGCGGCATCCGGCTCGCTCAGGTCGGCCGTCACCACCGCCGCGGCGCCGCCGGCGGCGCGAATCGTTTGAACCAGACGTTCCGCTTCGTCGCGCGAGCGGTGGCAGTGGATCGCCACGCCGAAGCCGTTCCTCGCCAGGTCCTCGACGATGGCGCGGCCGATACGGCGCGCCCCTCCGGTCACCAGCACGTTGGTCCGTGTTCCAGACAAGATCACCTTCCCGCTCAGACAGATTCGTTTACGAGGTGTTCGCTCATCGGGCGGGAATGTGGCGAAATCACCCTCGTCCGGCGGTGCGAGCAGCTCAACCGGCGCACCGGCAGCCGCAATATAGGGCTACGGACCCCTTGCACCAAGCGGCCAGGCGCCGGCGGCGGCGACCCTGCTGACAGGCCATGTTGCCGGAATGTCACGTCGGATTTCGGCCGCATTCGCGCCCGGGAATCATCAAAGTTAGGGTGCGCTGCGGCCGCATTTGCCCACGACATTCGGACCGTCGAGTCCTGCCCGTCTCCTCCCGCCTCGGGCCGGCTCTTCTTGAACGTGACCACAGTGTCCTGAGTATCCTGTGGGGTAAGGAGAAGTTGAATGTCTGCATCTATCAAATTCGCGCGCCCGGTCGCGGCGGCTCTCGGCCTCGCCGCCCTGGTGGGCATCGGCGCAGCCAATGCCGCCGACGTCATCGAGGAAGCCCCGCAGCCGGCCGTTCCCATGGAAGTGGCGCCGGTCGCGAGCTGGAGCGGCGCCTATGCGGGCGTCACCGCCGGCTACGGTTTTGCCGGGCGCTCGCATGACGATACCAACAACAACAAGATCGACACCGACGGCTTCGTCGGCGGCGCATTCCTCGGCTATCAGGTTGACACCGGCAGCGGCATCGTCGCCGGCGTCGAGGGCGACGTCGGCTACAGCGGCGTCGAGGGCTCGAATGCCGGCACCGAGGTGAAGGGCGGCGTCGACGGCTCGCTGCGCGCCCGCCTCGGCTACACGCTGACTCCCGACGTGCTCGGCTACGTCACCGCCGGTGGCGCCGCCAAGCGCATGTCCGTCGAGGAAGGCGGGGAGAAGGACTCGCAGACCCAGCTTGGCTGGACCGCCGGCGTCGGCACCGACGTCAAGATCACCGAGAAGGTGTTCGGCCGCGTCGAGTATCGCTACACCGACTACGGCAGCGAGGATTTCTCCACCGGTACGGGTTCGGGCAAGGTCGATGCCAAGGACCACCGCGTGCAGGTCGGTCTCGGCCTGCAGTTCTGATCGCAGCCGACAGGGTTACTGCAAAAGGCCGGGCGCAAGCCCGGCCTTTTTCTTTGAGCAAACACCGGGACGCGGCCAGTTTTCGACAGGATCAGCACAGCCTGGCCAAAATCAACTGCATCCCCTGCCGGGCTCACGCCGGCAGGTATGGCTTCAGCTCCGGAAAGCGCTCGTCGAAGCGGGCGGCCCAGCGCTTCAGCTTGGCGCGGCCGCGCTCCCACTGGCCGGCGAAGCGCAGGTCGAGATAGCCGAGGCAGGCGCGCAGCGCGATGTGGCCGGCGGTCGGCTTCTTGCCGAGCCGCGGCAGCCTGCCGTTCAAGAGGTCGAGCGACCGCACGACCTTCGACCATTGCAGGTCGAGCCAGGGCTGGTGCACCTTCTCGGCCGGGCGTATGCGGCGCTCGTAGACATGCGCGAGCGCGCAGTCGCAGATGCCGTCGGCGAGAGCCTCCAGCAGTTCCGCATCGAGCCGCTTTGCCGCGTTGCGCGGAAACAGGGCGTTGCCGGAAATCCGGTTGAGATGCTGGGTGATGGCGCGGCTGTCGTAGACCGCCTGCCCGTCATCGGTGACCAGGCAGGGGATCTTGCCGAGCGGGTTCACCGAGGTGAGTTCGGGCGGCTGCGGCCCCGTCTCCACCTTCACCGCTTCCAGCGGTATCCCGGCATAGGCGGCCGCCATGCGCACCTTGGCGCTGTAGGGGGACGCGGGCGAATAAAGCACCTTCGGCATTTCGGCTCTCCAGGGGACTGTCGCGGACGCTATTGCGCGACACCGCCGCAGGCAACATGCCAAACCGCGCCAGCAACAGGCTTTCTCTGCGCCAGAACAGTGGCCATGCCGGTCAGGCGACGGCTCTCTGGCCGCTGGCGAAGCCGCTCAGGCCGAGCCATGTCTGGATCGCCTTGGCGATCGGCCGCTCGCCTTCCAGCTCGAGCTGCCGCGACGCAAGCGCGGAGGGGATGAGCGTGATCCCCATCCAGATCGCCGTCATGGTGTGAAGCGAGCTGCGCACCAGCAGGTTGACCTCGTAGCCCGGATCGAAGCCGCAGAGGTCGACCGTGCCGTTCTCGATCACCAGCCACCAGTTGCGCTGCGCCTCCGGCAGTTCGGGGTACTGAAACTGAATCGTGCAGCGTTTCGGCGGAAGCGGTTGCGGATTGAGCCTGCGGCGGATGTCCCACATCAACAGCGACGGATCGAGATTCTTCAGCGACAGGCGCGATTCCACCCAGCGATGGCCCCAGAAACCCATCGATAGAACGATGGGCTCGAGTTCCTCTCCGGCCGGGGTGAGCCGGTATTCCGGCGCGCCGCCGTCCCGCGGGACGATTGCGATCACGCCGGCTTTCTCCAACTCCTTCAGCCGCTTGGACAGCAGCGCCGGCGACATGCGCGGAACCCCGCGCCTGAGATCGTTGAAGCGCCGCGATCCGCACAGCAATTCGCGGATCACCAGAACGGTCCAGCGCGCGCACAGAATCTCGGCCGCCATCGAGACCGGGCAGAACTGCCCATATCCACCACGGTCCTCCATAAAACCTCCATCGAACAACCGACGCAGAATAATGGTGAAGCATTCTCCTGCCAAGAACTTGATTGTGGCCGAGGCCGCATCGCTGCGCCATCGTTTTTCTTTACCCCTCGACTGGTACAGTTCCTGAACTTGTCTTCGATCCAAGGCCGTATGATCTTCGGCCAATGGCATTCCGCCAAGGGAGAAACAGGCAATGACCAATCCAATGCAGAAGGAAAGCGTCACAACTACAAGGGGAGCTGATCTGGTGGACACGGTGCGCCGGCTCGGCGCCGATTTCGCCGAGCGTGCTGCCGAGGTCGATGAAAACGACCGGTTCGTGGCAGACAACTACCAGGCGCTGAAGGCCGCCGGGCTGGTGGAAGCCGGCGTGCCGGCCGAGCTTGGCGGCGGCGGCGCCGAGGTTCGGGAACTCGCCGCCATGCTGCGCGAGCTTGCCCGGCACTGCGGCTCGACGGCCCTCGCCTTCTCCATGCATACCCACCAGGTGGCGATCCCCGCCTGGCGCTGGCGCCATCAGAAGGCCGTCGCGGTCGAGCCGCTGCTGAAGCGGGTCGCCAGCGAGCGTATCGTCCTGCTCTCCAGCGGCGGCTCCGACTGGATCGCCGGCTCGGGCAAGGCGGAGAAGGTGGACGGCGGCTACCGTATCTCGGCGCGAAAGGTGTTCACCTCGGGCGCGGCGGCCGGCAATGTGCTGATGACCGGTGCCGTCGTCCACAAGGAAGGCGAGCCCGACGCCGTCATCCACTTCCCCGTGCCGATGGCGGCGCCCGGCGTGACCGTCCTCGACACGTGGCGCAGCCTCGGCATGCGCGGTACCGGCTCCAACGACGTGCTGATCGAGGGCCTGTTCGTGCCCGACGCCAGCGTGGCGGTGACGCGCAAGAGCGGCGAATGGCATCCGCTGTTCCAGATCATCGCCACCATCGCCTTCCCGCTGATCTACGCGGTCTATCTTGGCGTCGCCGACAGCGCCCGCGACATCGCCCTCGGCATGGCCAAGGGCAAGCGGCAGTCGCAGCACGCAACGCGGCTCGCCGGCGAGATGGACACGACGCTCAGGGCCGCGCAGCTCGCGCACCGCTGGATGATCGAGACCGTCGAGCGCAACGCGCCGTCGGCCGAATCGGTGAACGAGGTGATGATCGGCCGCTCGCTGGTGGCGAAGAATGCGATCCGCACCGTGGATCTGGCGATGGAACTCGCCGGCGGCGCCAGCTTCTATCGTGGCAACGGCCTGGAGCGCTGCTTTCGTGACGTGCAGGGCGCGCGCTTCCATCCGCTGCAGGCCGGCCCGCAGGCCGAATACGCCGGCGCGATGGCGCTCGGGCTGCCGGTGGCGACGATATTCTGATTGTCCGCCACCATTCGACGGGCAATGGAGCGATGCCGCGCGGACTCGGGCACGCGCGGCATCGCGGCCGACCTATCCGCCGCGCATGGGCGGCATCACCACCTTGCCGGCGCGGCAGGCGCGGCGGTCGACCTCGGGGCAGTCGCGGAAGCGCAGGTCCGTGGTCATGCAGATGCGAACCTCGCGCAGGTAGCGGCGGTCGCAGGTGACGGCGATGCCGTCGGCCGCCAGTCCGGGGTTGGCCTTCAGGAACGACTGCTCGGCCTCGCCCGGCGCCAGCGTGCGGTAGTCGTCGAGGCGACGGAACTCCGCCGGCACCATCACCTTCTCGCGCGCCGAGCGCAGCACGCGAAAATAGTCGGACTGCGACAGGCCGGAGCAGCTGCCGTGCTTTCGCCACTGGTGCCGGATCAGGCCGGCCGACGGCATCAGGTCGTAGAGCGAGCGCATCGTGTTGGAAGCGACGTCGCGCTCGCCGGCCGGACAGTCGGCCGGAAAGCCGCGCTCGAATTGCGGCCACAGGCCGTGTACGACGAAGGCGTAGGGCCGGCCGGTATTGCACTGCTGGCGGTTGGCGTTCTCGCCCTCGGCCTCGCAGTAGCTCGGCGACCAGGACAGCGCGAGCACGTAGAAATCGAAGCCGCTTCCCTGGGGGATTTGCGCCGGCGCCGCGACCGGCGCGCCGTTCTCGGGCGCTTTGGCTTCCTGCTCGCAGCCGGCGGCCAGCAGGACGAGGAACAGCGCCGCGGCGCTGCAGAACACGCCCGCCGGCCGGCGCGGCATCGGGCGAATCACTGCAGGACGCGGCAGCCGCCATTATAGACGTACCAGCGGTCGAAGCCGGACACGCAGAACTCGACATTGTGGCCGATGCCGACGAAGCCCATGCGGCCCTCGATCAGGTACCAGATGTTGCGGCTGTGGCCGTCGGAGAGAATGACGGTGGCGCCGCAATAGCGGCGCGAGATCGGCCAGTCCTCGCTCTCGGGCTGGTAGCGGCGCTCGTAGATGTCGCGGAAATCGGTAATCGCGACGTCCGGAAGATTCGGCACGTGCCGGACCTGATAGTCGAAGCGGGAGGCGATCTTGTTGAGGTAGCGCTGGTCGGCGCAGGGCCCCGCGCCCCGGTACAGGCCCACCGCGGGATCGGCTGCCTCGGCGACCGACGTCCATGCCAGTCCGGCAAGCGCCAGCGCGGCCACGGCCAGAGTTTTGACGACATGCGACATGGGTCCCTCGCGAACGGTCCTGAAAGAGCTTTGCCACCCGCGGCCACCATGGCGCAATCGCCGGATACGGGTCAAGCACCCGACAACCTTCGGCCGATGCTTCGCAGCGGTGCGCCCTGCCGCGATGAGACATCAGGACGCCGCCTCCCCGGCCAGCCATTCCACCGACCAGCCGGCGCCGGGCGCCTCGGCGAGCACCGGCTCCAGCGCGGGAAGCAGGACGCGCAGCTCGGCCTCCAGCGTATAGGGCGGATTGACGACGACCATGCCGGTGCCGTCGAGGCGCGGCTCGGCCGACGGCGGGCGGACGGCGAAGCGGATGTCGAGGATTCTCGGGATGCCCGCCCCGCGCAGGTCCTCGGCGAAACGCGCCACCGCCGCACGATCCTTGACCGGATACCAAAGCGCGAACATGCCGCCCGGCCAGCGCCGGTGCGCCTTGGCGAGGCCAGCCGCCAGCCGGTCGAACTCGCCGCCCAGCTCGAAGGGCGGGTCGACCAGGACCAGGCCCCGCTTCTCCTTGGGCGGCAGATGGGCGCCGAGGGCCAGCCAGCCGTCGAGCGCGATGACGCGTACCTGGTGGTCGCCGGCAAACAGCGCGGCGAGGTCGCGGGCATCGTCTGGGTGCAGCTCGATCGCCGTCAGCCGATCCTGGCGGCGCAGCAGGTGGCGCACGATCGCCGGGGAACCGGGATAGTGCCGCAGGTCCCGTCCCGGGTTGGCTGCCGCGACCGCGTCGAGATAGGGCGCCAGCAGCGCGGCGGCCTGGCCCGGCAGGGGCGCATCGAGCAGCCTGCCGATGCCGGCCCGCCATTCGCCGGTCCTTTGCGCCTCGCCGCCCGAAAGGTCGTAGAGGCCGACGCCGGCATGCGTGTCGATGACGCGGAAGGGCTTTTCCTTGTGCTTCAGGTATTCGACCAGCCGAACCAGCACCGCATGCTTGACGACGTCGGCGAAATTGCCGGCGTGGAAGGCGTGGCGGTAGTTCACGTCCCGCCGCGGCCCCAGCGCGGCGCCGGCGGCTGGCCGCCATCCTTGCCGCGGCGGCGGAAGGACAGGACGAAGCCGATGAAGCCGATCGCCATGATCGAGAAACCGACCGGCTGCGCCCGCTCGTCATAGGCACCACCGCCGCCGAGCAGCAGCAGGTCGACGGAGCGGATATCGATGCCCTCGGCATCGCCCGGGCCGACGACGAAGCTGTAGTCGCCGTCCTCGATCGCCGGAAGCGTGCCGGCCGGCAGCCGCCAGCGCTGGTGCAGGGCCTGCGGCGCTTCCTCCCGCCGCTCCGCCGCGGAAAGATCGACGGTTTCGGCAAGCACCGTCCGGCCTTGCGTCGAGGCGGTGACGGTGAGCACGCGGCCTCCCGGCAAAGCGCCGGTCGGCATGGCCGCGCTCATGTCGAGGAACGCCTTCACCGGTGCGTCGGTCGAGCCGAGCCGCGCATCGATCGCGCGGAAGCCACTGCCCGCCTCGTAGACGCGCCAGGTGCCGATCTCGTGGCCGGCGAGATTGCGGATCGCCCAGGGATAGACGAGGCCGACGGCGGCGCCGATCAGGAAGAGCAGCAAGAAGGCAATGCGCATCAGCATGGCGCGGCGGCCCCCGCGCCATGCCCGCGGCGGACGCCCGGCATCATGCCTTGCGTTCCCATCGCCGGTCCGGCGTCTGCTGCCAGTAGGTCACCGCGTGGCCGGCCGCCTTCTGCGTCTTCCATTGGGCGCGGGCCTCCTCGACCTGGGCGGCGTCATGGCCGTCGAACATGAAGACCATGCGCTCGTAATTTTCGGCCGGCGGCGGGCTGGCGCCGTCGACGACGAAGCGCACGGTCGCCTGGTTGCCGTTGTCCTGGCCGGTGGTCAGCAGCACCGGCTGGGCCTCGGCATGCGGTTCGTGGTCGCTGCCATGGGCGAGGAAGGAATCGTCGCGATAGGTCCACAGATAGCTGTCGAGGCTGTCGCGCCGCTCGGGGCTGCCGGCCTGCACCACGGCACGCCAGCCGCGCTGCAGCGTCCGCTCCAGCAGCGCCGGCAGCGCGTCCTCGAGCGTCGATTCGGTCAGGTGGTAGAAGAGGATCTCGGCCATGCCCGCTGCGATCTTCAAGCCTCGTAGTGATCGCGCACCAGCCGGTCGAGCAGGCGGACGCCGAAGCCGGAGGCCCAGGACTGGTTGATCTCGGTCGCCGGCGAGCCCATGGCGGTACCGGCGATGTCGAGATGCGCCCAGGGCGTTTCCTTGACGAAGCGCTGCAGGAACTGCGCCGCGGTGATGGCGCCGCCATTGCGTCCGCCGGTGTTCTTCATGTCGGCGTTCTTGGTGTCGATCAGCTTGTCGTATTCGCTGCCGAGCGGCATGCGCCACACGCGTTCCTGGGTGATCTGGCCGGCGGTGAACAGGCGCTGCGCCAGTTCGTCATTGTTGGAGAACAGCCCGGCATAATGATTGCCGAGGCTGACCATGATCGCCCCGGTGAGCGTCGCCAGGTCAACCATGAAGCGCGGCTGGAAGCGGTCGTTGCAGTACCAGAGCGCATCAGCCAGCACGAGCCGCCCCTCCGCGTCGGTGTTGATGACCTCGATGGTCTGGCCGGACATGGAGGTGACGATGTCGCCGGGCCGCTGCGCATTGCCATCGGGCATGTTCTCCACGCAGCCGGCGATGCCGATCACATTCGCTTTCGCCTTGCGCGACGCCAGCGCACGCATCAGGCCGAGGACGGCGGCGGCGCCGGCCATGTCGCCCTTCATGTCCTCCATGCCCGCCGCCGGCTTGATCGAGATGCCGCCCGAATCGAAGACGACGCCCTTGCCGACGAAGGCGACCGGCTTGTCCTTCGGCTTGCCGCCGTTCCAGTGCATGACGATGAGCCGCGGCGGCCGCGCCGCGCCCTGGGCGACGCCGAGCAGCGCGTTCATGCCGAGCTTGCGCATCTCGCGCTCGGTCAGCACCTCGACCTTGACGCCGAGCGTCTGCAGCTCGATGGCGCGCGCCGCGAACTCGACCGGCCCGAGCACGTTGGCAGGCTCGTTGACCAGGTCGCGCGTCAGCAGGACGCCGTCGAGCACGGCCTCCGCCTGCACGAACGCCTTCCTGGCCGCCGCCGGATTGGCGCACTGGACGACGATGCGCGCCGGCTTGTCTGGCGCGCCGCCATCGGCCTCGTCCTTGCGGGTCTTGTAGGTGTCGAAACTGTAGCTCCGGAGCAGGATGCCGGCCGCAATGTCGGCGGTCTCAGCCGCACCGATGGCGAAACCGGACAGTTCGGCCACGACGATCACGTCCCGCGCCCGCCTGAGCTGCGCCCCAATGGTGCCGCCGAGGCGAAGCCAGCTCGATTCGACGAGCGTGGCGGTCTTGCCGACACCGACGGCGATCAGCCGGTCGAGCGGCGATTTTTCCGGCGCGATCACGTCGACGGCGCTGCCGAAGCGGCCGCGAAACTCCGCAACCGCGAAGGCGCGGGGAAGCACGTTGCCGGGATCGCAGGCCTTGGCGGCAGCACCGAGGTCGCCCGCCTCCGGGGCCAGCACGATGGCCATACCCTTCTTCGGAGCGGCGAACCTGGCGAAGGTGATGGTCGGTCGAGAAGTCATCTATGCCCCAATTCCAGCCGAGTGACGTGGTCCCCCGAACGACATTTCGCCGGTTTGAGCCGGTTTGGCAAGCCGAAGGGGCTGCCTGGCGCCTCGCCGCGGCCGGCCATGCGGCTTCCCCCGCGCATGACTCGCCCTCCGGCCGGTTTGCCGGTCGGGTTGGATTCGATGGGAAGACGGGCGGCCGCGAGATCGCTCATCTAAATTTTATATGCGACCTTTCGGCCGCCCGTCCGGTGCTTCTTCGCCGCTTCATTTCCGGGTCATGGGATCGTACTCGCTACTCCGGCTTAAGTGACGCCGGCGATATCCCGCTCATGACGGCTCCTGAGGCCATACCGGAGCCCCGTCCCGCTCAAAGGCGGGATCGTTGGAAACTCTGAAGCAGCGCCGGCCCTCGCGGCCACGTTAGCCGCTACCTTCCGGACACCGGCCCCTCCCCGCAGACCACCGTCATGATCGGCGTTCCCGCAAGAGGGACTGCCGGCAAGGATAAGGGAGGCGGAGGGGATGGGGATAAAATAGACGGGATTTTCGTCGCGAAAGCTGCAAAAGGCTGAAAAGACAGGGTTTGTCCTGGACTGTGCGGTTTTTCCATCCCCTTACGTGCCAGGGCAAATCGCATATGCCGATGATAATCCGGGGCCGCGCAGCGGAACCCGGAATCCATAGCGTTGGTGTCGAAGGAAAAGCGAGACCTCGCAAATATCCAGGAATTTCGGGTAGCGTCGGCACTCTGGATTCCGGGTTCCGCTGCGCGGCCCCGGAATGACGACGCAGAGCTGTCTGCCGCTCCGATACAACTCACATGCGATAGCGCTGCCCTTACGTATAGCCCTGCCCTTACGTGAAGTGAGTCGCTTGTTGCCGGCGGGCTTTGCGCTCACCATCTTCCGCGGCATGTCGGTGCGCATGCCGGCCGACAGCGGAGGCAACCATTAGCGATGCGTTCACCATGTCGGTTGCCGCTTTCTTATCCAAAGATGCCGACAATTCGAGACAGCCGGGACTGCCTGCGACGATCGTCATCTTTCCGGCAGGATTGTCTTGCCCAATGAGGGCGGGTAGTTTCGGCCGCTTCGGCAGTCGCCGAGAGACCCCGCCGACAAGGATCGCGCCGCGTAGATGAAAGTCGTTGAACGCTACATCCTGGGGCGGACGGTGGAGGTTTTCGCCGCGGCCCTGTTCTGGACGCTGGCGATCGTGTGGACGACGCAGGTGCTGACCCGCATCGACCTCGTCACCGACAACGGCCAGTCGGCGCTGACCTTCTTCGAGATCGCGACGCTGATCCTGCCCTCGATCATCACCATCGTCGTGCCCTTCGCCCTGGTGATCGCGGTGGCGCAGACGCTGAGCGTCATGAACACCGATTCGGAACTGGTGGTGATCAACGCGGCCGGCGCCTCGCGCGGCACGGTGATGAAGCCGATCCTGCTGCTCGCCGCCGCCGCCAGCGTCCTGTCCTTCACAATAGACAATTCCGTCGATCCTTATGCGCGCGAGCGCGGACGCCATCTTGTCGCGGCGGCGCGCGCCGACCTTCTGTCGCTGGTCATCCAGGAAGGCACCTTCCGCAGGGTCGACGACGGGCTGTTCGTGCAGGTCGGCGAGCGGCTTCCGGACGGGCGGCTCGGCGGCATCTTCGTCGCCGATTCGCGCGAGGAGGGCATCGACCTCGTCTATTATGCCAAGACCGGGGCGGTGGTGGATGACGACCAGGGCAAGCAGCTGCTGGTGATGAGCGACGGCGTCGTGCACCGCAAGCGGCCGTCGGGCGACGTGTCGATCGTGCGCTTCAGCTCTTATGCCTTCGACCTCTCGGCCTTCTCCAAGGCGTCCGAGTCGATCACCATGTATCCGAAGGACCGGACCATCGCCTATCTGCTCGACCCGGATCCGAACGACCGCGTGTTCCAGGAGAACCCGCGCTCCTTCCGGGTGGAATTGCACCGCCGCCTCAGCGAATGGCTCTATTCGATCGTCTTCGCCTGCATCGCGCTGGCGGTGGCGGGCGATGCACGCTCGCACCGGGAGAACCGGATCAATCCGCTGATCACGGCGATCACCATCTGCCTGTTCGTGCGCTGGCTGGGCTTCTTCGTCACCAACCAGGCGCAGACGGCGGCGTGGCTGACGCCGGCCATCTATCTCGTGCCGTTCGGAGCGGTCGCGGTCGCCGGCTGGTTCATCCACGCCAACCGCACGATGGAACTGCCCGTCTCCTGGACCGACCGCCTGGTCGACAGCGGCGGTCTGGGAGAGCGCCTGTCGAGCTTCTGGAACCGGCTGAGAAACGGCGGCGCCGCGCGGAGGCGGGCATGATCGGCATCACGCTCGGGCGCTATTTCTTCCGCCGCTACGCCGTCATCACCTTCTGGATCTTCCTGGGCATGTTCGCCCTGGTCTTCCTGATCGACTTCACCGAGCTGTCGAGCCGGACGTCGGGACTGCCGGGCTTCACCTTCCTGTCGGCGCTGGGCGTGTCGCTGTTCCGGGTGCCGATGATCCTGCTGCAGGCCGTGCCCTTCATCGCGCTGTTCTCGGCGATGGCGACGCTGATCTCGCTCAACCGCACCTACGAGCTGGTGATCGCCCGTTCCGCCGGCGTCTCGGCCTGGCAGTTCCTGCTGCCGCCCTGCCTGGGCGCGTTCGCCTTCGGCGTGATCATCGTGCTCCTGCTCAACCCGCTCGCCGCCCGCGGGTTCTCGCAGTCCGAGTTGCTGGAGACGCAGATCCGCTCCGGCTCGTCCAACAAGGTCTCGGCCTTCTCCGCCCCATGGATCCGGCAGAAGACGGAGGACAGCGACACCATCATCGGCGCGCGCGCCGTGCTCAACCAGGGTGTCGAGCTGGCCGACGCGGTGTTCTTCTCGATCGACGCCAACGGCGACATCGTCGAGCGCCGCGACGCGCGCCACGCCTATCTGCGCGACGGCTACTGGGAGCTGGATGGGGTGCGGCGCATGCGCGACGGCGCCAAGGTGGAGACGCTGGCCGAGGACCGGGTGCCCACCAATCTCAAGCCGGAATTCGTGCAGGAGCGGCTGGCGCGGCCGGAGACGATTCCGTTCTTCGACCTGCCCTCCAAGATCGAGGTCGCCCGCTCGTTCGGGTTGCGGGCCAACGCCTTCGCCATGCAGTTCCACTCGCTGCTGGCGCTGCCGATGCTGCTGGTCGCCATGACGCTTATCGCGGCGACGGTGTCGATGCGCTTCGCCCGCCTGGGGCAATCGGCGACGATGATTCTGGGTGGCGTGATGGCGGGCTTTCTGCTTTATGTTGTCTCCGTTCTTGTGAGGGCATTTGGCAACGCCGGATTCGTGCCGCCCTATGTCGCTGCATGGTTGCCGGTGGTGGTTGCGTTGTTTTTCGGGGTTACATTCCTGCTTTACAAGGAAGACGGCTAGTGGCGTCCGGAGTTGCACATAGCCGCGGGCGGGCGCGAATCGCGGGCCTCTACGGCTCGACCGCGCTGGCGCTGGCGCTTCTGCTCGGCACCGCCGCCGAAGGCGTGCGCGCGCAGGAAATCGGAGACCTGGCCGAACGCATGGGCGGCGAGGTTCCCAGCGATTCGCAGATGCTGATGGAGGCCGACACGCTGGTCTATGACATCGACGCCGACATGGTGACGGCGGTCGGCGGCGTGCGAATCGACTATGGCGGCAACAAGCTGGTGGCGCAGCGCGTCAGCTACAACCGCAAGACGTCGCGCCTGGTGGCGAGCGGCGGCGTGCAGATCATCGACAGCACCGGTACCAAGGTCTTTTCCGACGAGATCGACATCACCGACGATTTCGCCGACGGCTTCGTCAATGCGCTGCGCGTCGAGACCATCGACAAGACCTATTTCGCGGCCGAGAGCGCCGAGCGCAAGGGCGGGCTGCTGACCACCTTCAACAACGGCGTCTACACCGCCTGCGCGCCCTGCGAGGAGCAGCCCGACCGCGCCCCGATCTGGCGCATCAAGGCCAAGAAGATCATCTGGAACGGCAAGGCCAAGACCGTGCGCTTCGAGCAGTCGCGCTTCGAGTTCTTCGGCTTCCCGATCGCCAGCCTGCCGGCCTTCGAGATCGCCGACCCGACGGTGAAGCGCAAGAGCGGCTTCCTGATGCCGTCGGTGCGGATCGATTCGGACCTCGGCGTCGGGGTTACCGTCCCCTACTACTTCGCCCTGTCGCCGACCTACGACCTGACGGTTTCCGGCACCGGCTACACCAAGCAGGGTTTTCTCGGCGAGGCGGAGTGGCGGCAGCGCTTCGACAATGGCCAGTACAGCCTGAAGATCGCCGGCATCCACCAGGCCAATCCCGACGAGTTCGACGCCGACACGGTCGATTCGGGTCCCGACGGCAACCCGAACCGCTTCCGCGGCATGGTCGGCAGCAAGGGCCAGTTCGACCTCAATCCGCGCTGGCAGCTCGGATGGGACATCATGCTGCAGAGCGACAAGAACTTCTCGCGCACCTATGGCATCGAGGGCTTCAGCCAATATACCCACCGCTCCGAAATCTACCTGACCGGACTGCACGACCGGAACTATTTCGACCTGCGCGGCATGAAGTTCGACGTCCAGGAGGACAACCTCAACGGCGATCCGCTGTCGGTCGACCAGTACCAGCCGTGGGTGCTGCCGAGCTTCGACTATGCCTACATCCCCGACGAGCCGGTCATGGGCGGCGAGCTGCAGATCGACCTCAACGCGCGTTCCATCTATCGCGAGGAGCTCGACGACGACACGTTCGACAACCTCTATGACGGGCAGCAGCGCGGCGACGTCATCCCCGGCATCGAGGGCACTTCGACGCGGGTGACCGCCGAGGCCGAGTGGAAGCGCTCGATCATCACCGACGGCGGGCTGGTGGTCACGCCGCTGCTCGGCTTCCAGGCCGACAGCACCTATGTCGATCAGTCGGACGCGTCGGTCGCGGCGATCAACGCGCTCGCCAACACGCCGGCGACCGGCATCGGCACCGACATCCAGTCCGCCTATTACCGGCTGATGGCGACGGCGGGCATGGAGCTGCGCTGGCCGGTGCTGTTCTCGAGCGTCAGCGCCTCGCATGTGCTCGAGCCGATGGCGCAGGTCTTCGCCCGTCCGGACGAGGACTACGCCCGCAGCTTCGGCATCCCCAACGAGGACGCGCAGAGCTTCGTGTTCGACGCGGCCACGCTGTTCGAGCGCGACAAGTTCTCCGGCTACGACCGCATCGAGGGCGGCTCGCGCGCCAATATCGGCCTGCGCTACAGCGGCAGCTACGACAATGGCTGGTCGACCAACGCGCTGTTCGGCCAGTCCTACCACCTCGGCGGCGACAATTCCTTCGCCTCGCCGGACCTCGTCCATGCCGGCGCCTATTCGGGCCTCGAGACCGACCGGTCGGATTTCGTCGGCCTGGTCGGCTTCGCCACTCCGTTCGGCGCCTCGGCGTCGCTGAGCGGACGCTTCGACGAACAGACCTTCGAGGTGCGGCGGGTGGAAGCCAAGGCCGGCTACTCGAACGGCACGGTGTCGGTCACCAGCAACTACACCTTCATCCAGGCGCAGCCGCTCTACGGCTTCAGCGAGGACCGGCATGAGGTCTCGGCCGGCGCTTCGCTGCGCTTCCGCGAGAACTGGCGGGTGTTCGGCTCCGGCACCTACGACTTCCAGTCGAGCGTGCTCGTCTCCGATTCGCTCGGCTTCGCCTATGACGACGAGTGCTTCTCCTATACGCTGACGATGTCGACCACGCGCGATGCCGACGGCGAGGACGACGACGAGCGGACCTTCGGGTTCAACATCTCGCTGAGGACGCTGGGCGATATCGGCAACAGCGGCGCCAGCAGCGCCAGCAATGCCGCCTTCGTGCAGTAAATCGTCGCCGGCGCCATCGTTTCGCCCCAGAATTCGGCCAACGACCGGATTAGATCAACGGCAAGAATGGGAACCAGATCCGCAGGGATGGCCTCCGTGAGAAAAACGCTTCTGTCGCTCAACATCGCGATCCTTGCCTCGGTCGCGGCGCTGTCCGTCTCCCTCTCGGGAACGCCGGCGACGGCGAGCGAGATCAAATACGTCGTCAACAACACCGCCGTCACCAGCTATGACGTGCAGCGGCGCGTGGCCTTCCTGAAACTGCAGCGCAAGAAGGGCGACCTGGCCAAGATGGCCGGCGACGAGATGGTCGACCAGACACTGCGCCAGGCCGAGATCCGCCGCCTCGGCATCCGTGTGTCGGACGCCAACGTCCAGACGGCCTATGAGCGTTTCGCCAAAGGCAACAAGATGACGGCCAAGCAGTTGGACGGCGTCTTCAACCAGGCCGGCGTCACGCCCGAGCATTTCAAGGACTTCATCCGCACCCAGCTCGGCTGGAACCAGGCGCTGTCGTCGCGCTTCCGCTCGCAGGGCGGAACGATGAGCGAGCAGGACGCGGTGCGCCGCATGCTGCAGCAGGGCGGCAGCAAGCCGTCGGCGACCGAATACACGCTGCAGCGGGTGATCTTCGTGGTGCCGGCCGGCGAGAAGGGCAATGTGGCCAAGCGCAAGCGCGAGGCCGAGGCGATGCGGGCCCGTTTCACCGGCTGCAACACCACCCGCGAATTCGCCAAGGGGCTGGTCGACGTGACCGTGCTCGACGTCGGCCGGGTGCTCGCGCCGGAGCTGCCGAAGGACTGGGCCGAGCAGATCAAGGCCACCCGCACCGGCGGCGCCACGCAGGTGCGCGAGACCGACCGCGGCGTCGAGTTCATCGGCATCTGCAACGCCCGCGAGGTCTCCGACGACCGGGTGGCCAAGTCGGTGTTCCAGGCCGAAGGTACGGAAGACCAGCAGGCGGAAGAGCTCGACAAGAAATACATCGCCGAGCTCAGGGGACGCGCCAAGATCGTCGAGCGGTAAGGCGCGCGGGCGAATCTCGGTTTCGCGTTGAATCGCGACCGCCTTGCGCGCGATGGTATGGCGCCAGCCCACGGATTGTGATTTCTGCATCGCTGGAGCATGTCGTTGTCGGTACGGCATGGATCCCAGGGTCTTCGCGACGGCCTTCGGCCTGCTCCGCCCTAGGATGACGAAGTGAAATGCGTTCTCCGCCAATCTCCAACGTTGGTGATTGGCGTTGGCCCCAATCGCCTTCGTCATCCCAGGGCGAAGCCGGAGCGCAGCGAAGGCGCAGACCCTAGAATCGATGCCGTACCGGCAACGAGATGCTCCAGCGGTGCAGAGCAAGGCCGTCCAGCATGACCCATCCTCCCCTCCCCCTGGCCCTCACCGTCGGCGACCCGGCGGGAATTGGCCCGGAGATCGCGCTCGCCGCCTGGAAGGGACGCAGGCAGCACGCACTGCCGCCGTTCTATCTGCTCGGTGACGCCGCGTTGATGGCGGCGCGGGCGAAGCGGCTCGGCATGGAGGTTCCCCTGGCGGAGGTGGAGCCTGGAGAAGCCGCGCCGCGCTTTGCCGAAACCCTGCCCATCGTGCCGCTCGCGGCAAAATTTCACGACGATCCGGGCAGGCCGGACGTGGCGAACGTGCCGGGCATCCTCGAATCGATAGACCGCGCCGTCGCCGACACCTTTGCGGGCGACGCCGCCGCCGTGGTCACCTGCCCGATCGCCAAGAAGGTGCTTTACGACGGCGGCTTCCGCTTCCCCGGCCACACCGAATATCTGGCGGAGCTGGCGAAGGCGCGCACCGGCGTCGAGGCACGGCCGGTGATGATGCTGGCCGGGCCAAAGCTGCGCGCCGTGCCGGTCACCATCCACATCCCGCTCGCCGCCGTACCCAGGGCGCTGACGACCGGGGACATCGTCGAGACATGCGAGATCGTCGCCGCCGAGCTGGCGCGCCGCTTCGGCATCGCAGGACCGCGGCTGGCCGTCGCCGGGCTCAACCCGCATGCCGGCGAGGACGGCTCGATCGGCCGCGAGGACGAGGAGGTCGTGCGCCCGGCCGTCGCGGCGCTGCGGGCCGCCGGCATAGACGCGCGCGGGCCGCTGCCGGCGGACACGCTGTTCCACGGCCGCGCCCGAGAAACCTACGACGCGGCGATCTGCATGTATCACGACCAGGCGCTGATCCCGGCCAAGACGCTGGGCTTCGACGACGCCGTCAACGTCACGCTCGGCCTGCCCTTCATCCGCACCTCGCCCGACCACGGCACCGCCTTCGACATCGCCGGCAAGGGCGTGGCCAAGCCGGAGAGCCTTGTGGCGGCGCTAAAACTCGCCGGCGACATGGCCACGCGGAGCGCCGCATGAGCCTCGCCGCCGACGGCCTGCCGCCGCTGCGCGACGTGATCGAGCGGCACGGACTGCACGCCAAAAAGGCGCTCGGCCAGAATTTCCTGCTCGACCTCAACCTGACCGGCAAGGTCGCACGGACGGCCGGCGACCTCGCCGACACGACGGTGATCGAGGTCGGTCCCGGCCCCGGCGGACTGACGCGGGCACTGCTGATGCACGGCGCGAAACGGGTGGTCGCGATCGAGCGCGACGAGCGCTGCCTCGCCGCGCTGGCCGAAATCTCCGCGCACTATCCCGGCCGGCTGGCGGTCGTGGCGGCCGACGCGCTGAAGGTCGACATGGCCGCGCTGGCGCCGGGCAAGACGATAAAAGTCGTCGCCAACCTGCCCTACAACATCGGCACCGAGCTTCTGGTCCGCTGGCTTACGGTGGCCGAATGGCCGCCCTTCTGGCGCTCGCTGACGCTTATGTTCCAGAAGGAGGTGGCGCAGCGCATCGTCGCCCAACCGGGCGCCGACGCCTACGGCCGGCTCGGCGTGCTCGCCGGCTGGCGCAGCCGCGCCGACATCGCCTTCGACATCCCGGCGCGCGCCTTCACGCCGCCGCCCAAGGTGACCTCGGCCGTCGTTCACATTTTGCCGCGCGAAAACCCGCTGGCGGCGGATCTGCGCAGACTGGAGCGCGTCACCGAGGCCGCCTTCGGGCAGCGGAGAAAAATGCTGCGGCAGAGTTTGAAGAGTCTGGGCGGGGAGAGGCTGCTGGACGCCGCCGGCATAGACGGCACGCGGCGGGCCGAGACGCTGAGCGTGGAGGAGTTTGTCAGGCTGGCGAATCTGGTGTGAGAGGGCCGAATTTTTGTTGCGCGCCCAAAATTGGGCATGGTCTCCGATGTACTACAAGCATTGTCGCACGAGGGTTGGCGCTTGAGAGAGAGCGACGCCATGAAGATTTGCGGAACTCTCATCTTCTTCGCTCTGCTGATCTCAACAGCCGCTTCTGCGGCAGAAAAAATCAAAGCAAAGCCGACGTTGGTCGAATTGATCAATCAGGGCTACGTGCCGATGGCGTCCGGGGAGATCGTCCTGAGGCGCACGTTTATACCCTTGCTCGACATTGGCATCCTCATTCACCCCTATCATCATCGATCTTGCATCGGCGGCCCGGTGGCGACCATTGACCGCGCGGCGGACAGTTGCGCGGTTCGGGATGTCCTCGTGCGGAAGGCGCGATTCTTCCGGATGGTCAAGGACAGCGCCCAATTCGTTTGTATTCTTTATAGCTCTGACGAGTGTCACCGCGCTTATTGAAGGACCGAGGAGCGGCGGACGACAGGCGCTCACAGGAACCGATCGCAGCACGAGTTGAAATTCCCAGCAGGCAGGCTAGCTGGCTGGAATGCCATTCGCAGGGCTACTCGGTGAGCGTCTTGCGCAGTTCACCAGGAGGGATCTCGGCCTTCGAGGCCATCGTCATTGGCGACCTGCGGTCGGCGCCGGTGACTGGCGTAGGGGTCCACGTAGGCCATGCTGAATGCATCGCCGAGCAAAGCGGACATGGCGGCAAGCGATGCTCCGATTCCTAGCATGGGTATGCTTGGTCGCTGCAAGTTAGGGCGGCGGCCAGCAGCTGGAGCGATAGGAGAGATGTCGGTCATGGTGCCCTCCTGTTACGGCGAGGATGACACCGCGTCCCACTCAGGTCCTTGGTCCGGACCTGAAGAGTCCTGAACAGCGCTGAAGTTCGCCTTGCGAGCCGACTTGAGCTATCCTGCCCGCAAGGGATGGGTTCTCGGCCAATGGACTTGGAGTTTGGGAACTATCGTTTGAAACGAGCCGAACGGCTGCTGCTGGGGCCGAAAGGCCCGGTGGAGCTTTCGGCCCGGTCCTTCGACATCCTCGCCATGTTGCTCGACAGGCCGGACGACGTGGTCGGCAAGGCCGAGCTTTTCGACGCGGCCTGGCCGGGCCTGGTGGTGGAGGAGAACACGCTGCAGGTCCACATTTCGGCGCTGCGAAAGCTGCTGCCCGCCGAGATGATCGCAACCGTGCATGGCCGTGGCTATAAATATGCCGGCCCCAAACCCTTGGTGGCCGCGGCGGAGGCTCCGGCCAGACCGTCCATCGCCATACTTCCCTTCGACAATATGAGCGGCGACCAGGAGCAGGACTATTTCAGCGACGGGATCACCGAGGACATCATCGCCGAGCTCGGCAAGTTCAGGGAGTTCCTGGTCATTGCGCGGAACTCCTCCTTCCAGTTCCGCGGCAAGGCGAACGACCCGGCCAGCGTGGCGAAGAAGCTTGGCGTCCAGTACGTCGTCGAAGGCAGCGTGCGCAAGATCGGCAACCGGGTTCGGGTCACCGTCCAGCTGATCGACGCGTCCTCGGCGGCGCATATCTGGGGCGAGCGCTACGACCGGGACCTTGACGACATTTTCGCCATCCAGGACGAAATCACCCAGATGATCGCCGCCCGCCTGGCCCGGCAGGCCAGAACCGCGATCGCGTCGCGGGCCAGGGCCCGGCCGACCGACAACATGTCGGCCTATGAATTCTATCTGCGGGCGCTGCCGCTGGCAGCCGTCTATGACACGGCGCATGAGGCGGAGCACTTTCTGCGCCGGGCGGTCAAGCTCGATCCACGGTTTGCAGCCGCCCACGCCATGCTCGGTTTCGTCGAATCCATGAAATTCTACTGGGTCTATGATGATCCGCGTCATCTGCATTCGGGCCTGGAGATGGCAAAAACCGCGTTGCAGCTTGACCCCGACGAGGCGTACGGACATCTCGCCACCGGATTTGCCCTCCTGTATCTGCGTGAGTTCAGGCAGGCCGAAATCAGCCTTGACCGTGCGATCGCGCTCAACCCGAACGACCCGTTCATTCTCAGCATCCATGCGCTCCTGCTCAGCTACACCAGCAGGCCGGACGAGGCGCTTGGCGGGATCAATGAAGCCCAGCGCCGCGACCCGTTCGCGGTGGGATGGTACGAGGACTTTCGCGGCATCATACTGTCGACGGCCGGGCGATATCGCGAGGCGATCGCCTGCTACGCGAAAATGCCAAACATTCCATCGTGGTCGCTGGCTCGCTTGGTCATCTGCCATTCCGAGTTGGGCGAAACCAGACAGGCACAAGACACGCTGGCAAAGCTCAAGGCCAACTGGCCGGGGCTGGACATCGACGCGATCGCCGATTGGGAGCTGGACTTCTTCGAGGATCCCGCCGTGTTCAGCCGCTATCGCGCCATCCTGCGGCGCGTCGATCAGGACATGAGCTTCGCCTCAGCTGCGGCCCGCGATGACCCGTAGCGCCCAGGAGGCCTCGACGGCGAGAAGTCCAGGCATGCAGTAGCGTCCGCGTCTGGCGGTCGTGGGCGGCTGCCGAACGTCGCTTTCGGCCCCCGCCCCTTCACACCTTCTCGTCGAGCAGCCCCGAGACGAAGTCGAACAGGCCCGGGCGGCGGTCGCGGCGGAGGCGCTCGGCGGCGACGACGGCGCGCACCTGGGCGAAGGCGCGGTCGAGATCGCGGTTGATCACGACGTAGTCGTAATCGCGCCAGTGCTCGATCTCGAGGCGGGCGTTCTGCAGCCGGCGCTCGATCGTCTCCTCCGAATCCTCGGCGCGGCGCTTCAGCCGGCTCTTCAATTCGGCCATGGAGGGCGGCAGGATGAAGATGGAGACGATGTCGGCGCGCATCTTGTCCTTCAGCTGCAGCGCGCCCTGCCAGTCGATGTCGAACAGCATGTCGCGGCCTTCCGCCATCGCCGCCTCGACCGGCTCGCGCGGCGTGGCGTAGCAGTTGCCGTGCACCTCGGCCCATTCCAGCAGCGCGTCGGAATCGCGCAGCCGGTCGAACTCGCGTTGGGTGACGAAGTGGTAGTGCACCCCGTCGATCTCGCTGCCGCGGCGCGGCCGCGTGGTCACGCTGACCGACAGGCTGAGCTCATGGTCGCTTTCGAGAAGGTTGCGCGCGATCGTCGATTTTCCCGCGCCCGAAGGCGAGGACAGCACCAGCATCAGCCCGCGGCGGCGAATGCCTGCAGGAACGTCGCCCATCGGTCACTCCAGATTCTGTAGCTGCTCGCGGAACTGGTCCACCACCGCCTTGAGCTCGAGGCCGATGGCGGTGATCGTTCCGGCGTTCGATTTCGAGCACAATGTATTCGATTCGCGGTTGAATTCCTGCGCCAGGAAGTCGAGCTTGCGGCCGACCGGACCGCCTGCGGCCAGCAGCGCGCGGCCGGAGGCCACATGCGTCTTCAGCCGGTCGATCTCCTCGCGGATGTCGGCCTTGGTCGCCAGGAAGGCCGCCTCCATGTGCAGCCGGCTTTCGTCGAGGCCGGCCGCCGCGTCCATCAGCAGCGCCACCTGCTCGGCGATGCGGGCGCGAATCACGGCGGGCTCGCGCGACGGATCGGCCTCGGCGCGTTCCGTCAACGCCTCGATCGCGGCGATGTGGCCGGCGAGCACCTCGCCGATCGCCTTGCCCTCGGCCTTGCGTGCCTCGGCGAGATCGTCCAGGGCGCGATCGAGCACGGCGAGCGTCGCCGCATCGAGGGCGGCGCGGCTCTCCTCGGTCTCCGCCGCCTCGGGAAGCTCGAGCACGCCGCGCAGCGCCAGCAGGCCGTCGGCGCTGGCCGGAGCGACGCCGAACTGCTCGGTCAGCCGCACGGCGAGCCCGGCGAGATCCCTCAAAAAGGCTTCGTTGACGACCGGCACGGCCGCAGCCGTGCCGCTCGCGCCGATGGTCAGGGTCGCCTGGAAATTGCCGCGGGCGAAGCGCCGCTGGACCGCCTGGCGCACGGCCGGCTCCAGCCGGTCGCTGCCCGACGGCAGGCGCAGCCTGATCTCGACGGCCTTGCCGTTGACCGACTTCAGCTCCCAGGCGATCAACGTTCCGTCCAAGTCGCCGGTCGCGCGCGCGAAGCCGGTCATGCTCTGTAGGTTCATGGCGCCGGTTACCTCCAGCAAAAAGCCAAGGCGTCATTCCCCGGGCGCCGGCGGGCTCGGGAGGACCATTCCATGCGGTAAAGCGTCCGCGCCGTCCCGTCCAGTGGGCGCGCTACCTATTGGGCGGGCTGCGCTTCCTGCCCCGCCCCGTCCTGAGCGCCGGCCTTGGCCGCCTCGGCCTGCTGCTTCTGGAAAGCGCGCCAGCGCGCGACGTTGCGGTTGTGCTCCTGCAACGTCCTGGCGAAGACATGGCCGCCGGTGCCGTCGGCGACGAAATAGAGGTCTTCGGTGTCGGCCGGATTGGCCACCGCCTCGAGCGCGGCGCGGCCCGGATTGGCGATCGGCCCCGGCGGCAGGCCGTTGATCACATAGGTGTTGTAGGGCGTCGGCTTCTCGATGTCGGACTGGTAGATCGGCCGGTCGGCCGGCTTTCCGGCGCCGCCGAACAGGCCGTAGATGATGGTCGGGTCGGACTGCAGCCGCATCTTCTTGCGCAGGCGATTGACGAAGACCGCAGCGACCTGCGGGCGCTCGGCATCGATGCCGGTCTCCTTCTCGACGATGGAGGCGAGCGTCACGAACTCGTTGACGTCGGCGACCGGCAGGTCCGGCTGGCGCTTGGCCCAGACCTCGTCGATCAGCGCCTTCTGCTGCGCCAGCATCTTGTCGATGATCACCTTGCGCTCGGCGCCGCGGGTGAAGCGCTGCGTGTCGGCGGCGAGGCTGCCTTCCGGCGGGATCTCGGTCGGCATGTCGCCGGCGAGCGCCTCGGCCTCGGCGATGCGGCGGAACGCCTGGGCGACGGTCAGGCCCTCGGGAATGGTGAGCGAATACATGATGGAGCGGCCGCTCTGCAGCAGCTTCATGATGTCGTGCATCGAGGCGCCGGCCTGGACCTCGTATTCGCCGGCCTTCATCGTCGCCTCGCCGCCATAGCTGCGCACGCCCAAGCGGAACACCGTCGCGTCGCTGATCAGACCGTTCTGCTCGAGTTGCGTGGCGATCTGGCCGACGCCGCTGTTCGGCCTGACCAGGAAGGTCCTGGCCTCGGTGGTCGGGCCGGGCGCCTCGAAGGCGCGCTTGCCGAAAACGACCGCCGCGCCGGCCGCCACGATCGCCAGCATCACCAGCGAGATCAGGAAATTCATGAAGACGACGATCTGGTTGCGCGAGGCGCGCGACCGGCGCGGCGCGGCGGGCTGCGCAGCCGGCTGCGGGCGCAGCGCCTCGCTCGCGGCCTTGGGCTTCGCCGCTTCTTCTTCCGGCTTGGGCGGCTCGGGCCGCCGTCCGAACTCGGCAGGAGGTGTCTGTGTGTCGCTCATCGCCTCGAAAAACCTGATCGCGCCGAGAGACTAGGCGCGAATATGGCAAAATTCCCGGCGGGCCGCAGCCAGCCGGCGCTCAGCCGTCGAAGCGCTGGAACACCAGCGACGCGTTCGTCCCCCCGAAGCCGAAGGAGTTCGACAGCGCCACGTCGATCGGCCGGGAGCGCGCCTTGTGCGGCACCAGATCGATCGCGGTTTCACGCTCCGGATTGTCGAGGTTGATCGTCGGCGGCGCGATGTTGTCGCGAATCGCCAGGATCGAGAAGATCGCCTCCGCCGCGCCGGCGGCACCGAGCAGGTGGCCGACCGCCGACTTGGTCGACGACATCGATATCTTCGACGCCGCGTTGCCGACCAGCCGCTCGACCGCGCCAAGCTCGATGGTATCCGCCATGGTCGAGGTGCCGTGCGCGTTGACGTAGTCGAGATCGGCCGGCTGCAGCCCGGCACGCTTCACCGCGGCGGCCATGCAGCGGAAGGCGCCGTCGCCGTCCTCCGCCGGGGCGGTGATGTGATAGGCGTCGCCGGTCAGGCCGTAGCCGACGATCTCGGCATAGATTTTCGCGCCGCGCGCCTTGGCGTGCTCCAGTTCCTCGAGGACCAGGACACCCGCGCCCTCGCCCATGACAAAACCGTCGCGGTCGCGGTCGAACGGACGCGACGCCGTCTCGGGCGCGTCGTTGCGGTCGGTGGAGAGCGCCCGGCAGGCGGCGAAGCCGGCCAGCGACAGCCGCGTCACCGGCGCTTCCGCGCCGCCGGCCAGCATCACGTCGGCATCGCCGAACATGATCAGCCGCGCCGCGTCGCCGATGGCGTGCGCGCCGGTCGAGCAGGCGGTGACGACCGCATGGTTCGGCCCCTTGAGGCCGTGGCGGATCGACACCTGGCCGGAGACGAGATTGATGATGTTGCCGGGAATGAAGAACGGGCTGATGCGGCGCGGGCCGCGCTCCTTGAGCAGGATGGCGTTGTCGGCGATGCCGTCGATACCGCCGATGCCCGAACCGATCATCACGCCGGTGGCGTTGCGGTCCTCGGCCGACTTCGGCTCCCAGCCGGCATCCTTCAGCGCCTCGTCGGCCGCCGCGATCCCGTACAGGATGAAATCGCCGATCTTGCGCAGCTCCTTCGGCTCCAGATAGGCTTCCGGATCGAAGGCATGCTCGTTGCCGGGGCCGCGCGGGATCACATGCGCGATCTTGCAGGGAAGATCCTCGACGTCGAAACTGTCGACCCGCCGGCAGGCACTCCTGCCGGCAAGGATCTGGCTCCAGCTATGGTCGACACCGACGCCGAACGGCGACAGCAGACCAAGACCCGTGACCACGACACGCCTCATCGCAGTTTCCCGATGCGTTGACGGCATGTCCGGGAAATCAGGCCGAGGCCTTGTCGATGTACTTCACCGCGTCGCCGACGGTGAGGATGGTCTCGGCCGCGTCGTCCGGAATTTCCACGCCGAATTCTTCCTCGAAAGCCATGACGAGTTCGACCGTGTCCAAGCTGTCGGCGCCCAGATCATCGATGAAGCTCGCGGCTTCCGTCACCTTCTCGGCGTCGACGCCGAGATGCTCGACCACGATCTTCTTGACGCGCTCTGCGGTGTCACTCATGTTGGCTTCCTTCGTCTCAGGTTAGTGGCCTTCGTTAGCGGGCGGAGTGCCGCTAATCAAGCTGAAAGATGGCGTTTGCCACGGCGCGGCCGTTGCTGTCGGGGATTGTCTTCCTCGTCCCTTGTCTCGCGCATTACACGAAAATACTGGGCCGTCCAAGGCGAAAACGCGGCAGGCCGTGCCGCGAACGAGGCGCGGCGCGGCAGCGCCCGCGGCGCTCAGATCATCGCCATGCCGCCGTTGACGTGGATGGTCTGGCCGGTGACATAGGCCGCCTCGTCGGAAGCGAGGAAGGCGACAGCGGCGGCGACTTCGACGCCGGTGCCCATGCGCTTGGCCGGGATGGCGGCCATGATCGCCTCCTTCTGCTTGTCGTTCAGCTTGCCGGTCATGGCCGATTCGATGAAGCCGGGCGCGACGCAATTGACGGTCACGTTGCGGGTCGCGATCTCCTGCGCCAGCGACTTGGTGAAGCCGATCATGCCGGCCTTGGAGGCGCAATAATTGGCCTGGCCGGGATTGCCGGTGACGCCGACCACGGAGGTGATGTTGACGATGCGGCCCTTGCGGCGGCGCATCATCGGATGCGTCAGCTCGCGGGTGAGGCGGAAAACCGCAGTCAGGTTGACCTCCAGCACCGCATCCCAGTCGGCGTCCGACATGCGCACGAACAGCCCGTCCCTGGTGATGCCGGCATTGTTGACCAGGATGTCGACACCTTCGAGATCGGCCTCCGCCTTCTGGCCGAGCGCCTTGACCTCGTCGCGATTGGTGAGGTCGGCCGGGAACAGTTTTGTCCGCTCGCCGAGTTCGCCGGCCAACGCCTCGAGCTTTTCGACGCGCGTGCCGTGCAGGCCGACGATGGCGCCCCGGGCGTGCAGGGTGCGGGCGATTGCCTCGCCTATGCCGCCGGTGGCGCCGGTGACGAGGGCTTTCTTGCCGGTCAGATCGAACATTCCGTGCCTTTTCACTTTTCCTCGCCGGTCCCTTGAAGACCGGTCATTGGTAGACATCCCGGCGATGCCCAATGGTGATCACGAGAATGACCAGCCGGTCGCCTTGAATATCACAGATGATCCGGTAGTCCCCTACGCTGAACCGCCAGGAGGCTGCCCAAGGACCTTTGAGCGGCTTGCCGGCCTTTCGAGGATCTTCCATCGTCGCGATGCGGTTGCGCAGGTAATCGCGGATGCGCTCGCGTGTCTGCGGATCCAGTCGCTCAACGGATTTCGTCGCGGATCGGAGGTACTCAAGCCTCCACGCCACGCCAGAATTCCTCGTGACTCAGGATTTCATCCTCCCCGCGCCGGAGGCGCTCCATGGCTTCCACCGCCAGGTAATAGTCCTCGATATCCTCCAACCCCTGTTCGATAAGCTCGCGCAGGTAGAACGCCTTGCTACGCCCCGTCTTTGCCGCCAGGACGCTCAGGCGCTGCTCGGTCTCGGGCGAAAGGCGGATTGAAGTCGGCACGATTTCACCACAGTGGTTGAATACATGTATTCACAATAGTGCCACGCCCCTACAATTTCAAGGTTTGCCTTCAACCCAACGCCGCCAGCGCCGCCTCGACATCGGCCGGGGTGCCGATCGCCGCTGTGGCGATCTCCTTGTCGATACGCCGCGCCAGTCCGGACAGCACTTTTCCGGCGCCCACTTCATAAAGCGTGGTCACGCCGTTGGCGCCGAACCATTCGACCGTCTCGCGCCAGCGCACCTGGCCGGTCACCTGCTCGACCAGGCACCGGGCGATCTCGTCGGGGTCGGTGAGCGGCCGCACCACGACGTTCGCCACCACCGGCACGACCGGCCGCGACTTTGCCACAGCCGCCAGCGCCTCGCGCATGGCCTCCGCCGCCGGCGCCATCAGGGCCGAATGGAAAGGAGCGGAGACCGGCAGCATGATGGCGCGCTTGGCGCCTTTCTCCGTGCACAGCGCCGCGGCCTTCTCCACCGCCGCCTTGGCGCCGGAGATGACCAGCTGGCCGCCGCCATTGTCGTTGGCGATCTGCACGCCCGGCCCGGCCTCGGCGCAGGCAGCTTCCACGTCATCCTGCGCGAGCCCGAGGATCGCCGCCATGGCGCCCTCGCCCACCGGCACGGCCTTCTGCATGGCGTTGCCGCGGATACGCAGCAGCCGGGCGGTGTCGGCGATCGAGAACGTGCCGGCGGCGGCGAGCGCCGAATATTCGCCGAGCGAATGGCCGGCGACATAGGTCACCTTGTCCTTCAAGGAGAAGCCGCGCGCCTCCAGAGCGCGCACCGCGGCCAGCGACACCGCCATCAGCGCCGGCTGCGCGTTGGCGGTCAGCGTCAGCGTCTCCTCGGGGCCCTCCCGCATGATCGTGGAAAGCTTCTCGCCGAGCGCCTCGTCGACCTCGTCGAACACCGCCCTGGCTTCGGGGAAAGCCGCCGCCAGATCCTTGCCCATGCCCACGGCCTGGCTGCCCTGCCCGGGAAAGGTGAACGCTATCGCCATGATCGTCTCCTGCCTTTGCGGCCTGCCTGTCGCGCGAGGCCGCCGCGAAAGTCAAGGGCAGGCCTGGCGATTCGGCGGCCGAGCTGTTGCCGAAATCCTTCGCCGGCGCGCAAACCGTACCGCAATTTGGCCAAAGCTCTGGATTTTTGTGAAAACTGGATGACATTACCATGACGGATGAGCGACAGGCGTCGCGACGTCGATTGAGGAAGCGTGCCTTGAGTTCTGGCCAGTCGAACATCGAGCCGGCGAAGCCGTCCGCATCGGGCGTCCGTCCGGCCGTCCGGCGCGGCCCGATGCGGCTGTGCGGATCGGTCGCCGCCCTGCTGCTGATCGCGGCGCTGCTGGTGTTCGCCGTCGAGCTGACCGCCCGCGGCTCGCTCGAGCAGACGCTGCTGTTCTTCCAGCAGCCGTTCCGGCCAGGCTGGACGACGATCGTGCTGTTCGCGCTGCTGATCGTGTTCCTCGACGCCCTGCTCGGGCGCCCGTATCACGCGCTGTTCCTGCTCGCGCCGGTGGCGCTCGGCCTCGCCTTCGTCGGCCAGCAGAAGGCCTTCTATCTCGGCGACCCGCTCTATCCGACCGACTTCCTCTATGCCCGGCAGATCGTCGAGCTGCTGCCGCTGCTGGTGCGCCAGCGCCCCGGCACGGCCGTGGCGTTCGCGGCAGCCGCCGTGCTGGCGATCGTGCTGCTGGTCGTGGCCTGGCGGTTCTGGCGGCGGCGGGCGCCGCGGCTGACTTTCCGGGCGCGCCTGTCCAGGCTGGCGGTGGCGCTGCCGGCGCTGGTGTTCTTCGGCTCGCTGATGGACTACGCCACCTTCTCCTGGGCCCGCGACCGTCTGCAGATCTCGCCGGTGATGTGGGACCAGAAGGAGAACTACAACAGCAACGGCTTCGCCATCGCCTTCGCGCTCAACGTGCCGATGGCCAAGGTGGCGGCGCCGAAGGGCTATTCGGAAGAGGCGATCAAGGCCATCGCCGGCGCCGCGCCCGCGCCGCTCGCCGCGCCGGCCGAGAAGCCGGACATCATCGTGGTGATGAGCGAATCCTTCTGGGATCCGACCCGCCTGCCCGCCACCACTGTGACGCCCGACCCGATGCCGACCGTGCGCGCGCTCGGCTCCGGCCATGTGCTGTCGCCGGAATTCGGCGGCATGACCGCCAATGTCGAGTTCGAGGCGCTTACCGGCTTCTCCAACGCCTTCCTGCCCTATGGCAGCATACCCTACCAGCAATATGTGCGCGCGCCGATGCCGTCGCTGGCGACCTTCCTGAAGAGCGAGGGCTATTCCACGCGCGCCTTCCATCCGTTCGCCGGATGGTTCTGGAACCGCTCCAGCGTCTACCACGCCTTCGGCTTCGATCGCTTCCTGTCGGAGGAATCGCTGCCGCCGCTGGAAAAGCGCGGACCGCTCGCCGCCGACACCGCCTTCGTCGACGCCATCATCCGCGAGGCGGAATGGACGGTGCGGCCGTTCTTCTATTTCGCCGTCACGCTGCAAGGCCACGGGCCCTACGAGCCGAACCGCTATCCCGATTCCAGGATCGCGGTCGACGGGCCGATGAGCGAGGCGGCACGCGGCGCGCTGCGCACCTTTGCCACCGGCATCGCGGACGCCGACGAGAGCCTGGCACGGCTGATCGACTGGGCGAGCAAGCGCCAACGGCCGACGATCATCGCCTTCTTCGGCGACCACCTGCCGCCTCTCGGCCAGGTCTTCGTCGAGACCGGCTTCATGAAGGGCTACGTGGCGGACCGCAACGCGCCGCTGGAGACGCTGGCGCTGGAGCACGAGACGCCGCTGGTGCTGTGGTCGAACCGCACCGGCGCGATCAAGGACCTCGGCTCGATCAGCCCGGCCTTCCTGCCGCTGCACCTGATGCGGACGGCCGGCTTCAGCCATCCCTACTACACCGGCTTCCTCGGCGCCGTGCACGACCGCTTCCTCGCCGTCGACCGCAACATGCTGGTGGCGCGGGCCGGCACCGAGACGCCGAACTGGGCGCGCAGCGAGCAGCTCGACCCGCTCATCCGCGACTACCGCTACCTGCAGTACGACCTCATCTTCGGAAAACGTTTCGGCGACGCCGCCTTCTTCCCCAAGCCGCCGGAGAGCGGAGGACCGCGGCCTGTGGGCTGGTGAGGCGGGACCATCCAGGCGATCGCCGTTGTTTTCCGCCACCGCCTTGCGTTCCGGCCAAAACCCTGTATAGAGCGCGCTTCTGCCGGTCCCGGCTGGGGGCTGAACGGAGGGCCGGAGGTTTTTCAAAAAAACTTCCGCTTGAAGCCGGATGTGCTTCGGTCTCCCGTGTCTCCGCTCTCGACCGTCCATGCTCCTTTCTTCCTCGCCGCTTCGGTCGGGTCAGACAGGTTGCAGAGGCTTAGCCGCCGGTGCCGGGCAGAATGTTGAAGAAAGGCAAAGACATCATGGCTCTCTACGAACATGTGTTTCTTGCCCGCCAGGACCTCTCGCAGCAGCAGGTCGACGCGCTTGTGGAGCACTACAAGGGCGTCATCTCTGCCAACGGAGGCACCGTCGGCCGGGTCGAGAACTGGGGACTGAAGTCCCTCACCTACCGGATCAAGAAGAACCGGAAGGCCTACTACACGCTGATGGACCTGAACTGCCCGCCGGCCGCGCTCAACGAGCTCGAGCGCCAGCAGGGCCTGTCCGAGGACATCCTGCGCTTCCTGACCATCAAGGTCGAGGCGCATGAGGAAGGCGTGTCGGCGATGCTGCAGAAGCGCGAAGAGCGCAGCGAGCGCGGCTTCGGCGATCGCGACCGCGGCCCGCGCAGCTTCGGCGACCGCGGCCCGCGCAGCTTCGGCGACCGCGAGGACCGTCCCCGCCGCCCGCGCGAACAGGCTGAAGGAGCCGCCGAATAATGGTCGACATCAACCAGATCCCGACGCGGCGTCCGTTCCACCGCCGCCGCAAGACCTGCCCCTTCTCCGGCGCCAACGCCCCGAAGATCGACTACAAGGACGTGCGCCTCTTGCAGCGCTACATCTCCGAGCGCGGCAAGATCGTGCCGAGCCGCATCACCGCGGTCAGCCAGAAGAAGCAGCGCGAGCTCGCCAGGGCGATCAAGCGCGCCCGCTTCCTCGGCCTGCTGCCTTACCTGGTACGCTAAGTTAGGCGCTGGGGACAGTTTACTTTTTCCGCAGAAAAGCAGGGGCAGTCGAGACCTCGGCGCCATCGGAAAGAAAGTAAACTGTCCCCGGCACTTCCTCCCCCCGCGACGGGCGCGGCGGGTCGAAACACAAATCCCGAGTTGGGGCATTTTTTTCGCCCCTAACTGCCGCAACGGGCAGGACAGCGACCCCGGCACGACCAGTTGCCCCCGCTTCCCCGTCCGTTTCCGAAATTGCCGCTCCGGCGGCACGCTGAAAGGAACAGAGACATGGAAGTCATCCTTCTCGAACGCATTTCCCGCCTCGGCCAGATGGGCGACACCGTCAAGGTCAAGGACGGCTTTGCCCGCAACTTCCTGCTGCCCAAGGGCAAGGCGCTGCGCGCCAACGAGGCCAACAAGAAGAAGTTCGAAGGCCAGCGCTCGCAGCTCGAGGCGCGCAACCTCGAGCGCAAGTCGGAAGCCCAGCAGATCGCCGACAAGCTCGACGGCAAGAGCTTCATCATCGTGCGCTCGGCCGGCGAGACCGGCCAGCTCTACGGCTCGGTGTCGACCCGCGACATCGCCGACCTGCTCACTGCCGAGGGTTTCTCCGTCAACCGCAACCAGGTCGAGCTCAACCAGCCGATCAAGACCATCGGCCTGACCAATGTGGCGATCGCGCTGCATCCGGAAGTGGAGTCCACCGTCACCCTCAACATCGCCCGCTCGACCGAAGAGGCGGAGCGCCAGTCGCGCGGCGAGACGCTGACCACCGCCGAGGCGATCTACGGCGAGGACATCAACGAGAACGCCCGGCCGGACAATTTCTTCGATCCGGCCACCGAGGAAGAAGTCGAAGGCTGACCGCCCGACTCGCTTGCGAACGCAGAAAGGCCCGGGCCGACCGCCCGGGCCTTTTTTCATGCGCGGGCTTCCGCCGTTTCTGCTTTGTTCACATGCGCGCCGCAACCCGCTAAGCTTGGCCGTGATTCGCGAAAAACGCCTGGCTTCCGGTCAAGGGCAAATCTTTCCACCGGGACCCGCGATCTGTGAATCCAGTGTACCGAGACGGATAGTTTCCCACTCGTGCCGCGGCTTCTGGTAACCCGGACCGGCAGGGGTTCTTGAGGGCAGCATGGCAGAGGCAGCGCGAAAACTCAGCGTGGCGGAGACACCGCTCTATCGCGAGGCGCCGAACAACATCGAGGCCGAGCAGGCGCTGCTCGGCGCCATCCTCGTCAACAACGACGCCTTCTACCGCGTCTCCGATTTCCTCAAGGCCTCGCATTTCTACGAGCCGCTGCACCGAAAAATATTCGACGTCGCCGGCGACATGATCCGCATGGGCAAGGCGGTGACGCCGGTCACGCTGAAGACCTTCCTGCCGGCCGAGGAGAAGGTCGGCGACATGACGGTCGCGCAATATGTCATACGGCTGGCCGCCGAGGCGGTCACCGTCATCAACGCCTCCGACTACGGCCGCGCCATCTACGATCTCGCCACCCGCCGGGCACTGATCACGGTGGGCGAGGACATGGTCAACATCGCCTATGACGCGCCGGTCGACATGTCGCCGCAGGCGCAGATCGAGGACGCCGAACGGCGGCTGTTCGAGCTCGCCGAGACAGGCCGCTACGACGGCGGCTTCGAGAGTTTTTCCGACGCCATCAAGACGGCGATCGACATGGCGAGCGCGGCCTATATGCGCGACGGGCATCTGTCCGGCATCGCCACCGGCCTGCGCGACCTCGACAACCGCATGGGCGGCCTGCAACCCTCGGACCTGATCGTGCTGGCCGGACGGCCAGGCATGGGCAAGACCTCGCTGGTCACCAACATCGCCTTCAACGTAGCGCACGCCTACGAGCCGGCGCAGCAGGCCGACGGCTCGTTCAAGGCGGCCAATGGCGGCGTGGTCGGCTTCTTCTCGCTGGAAATGTCGTCGGAGCAGCTCGCCACCCGCATCATCTCCGAGCAGGCGGAGGTCCCCTCCTCCAAGATCAGGCGCGGCGACCTGACCGAGGCGGATTTCGAAAAACTGGTCGGCTGCACGCAGATGCTGCAGAAGATCCCGCTGTTCATCGATTCGACCGGCGGCATCTCGATCGCCCAGCTGGCCGCCCGCGCCCGCCGGCTGAAACGCCAGCGCGGCCTCGACGTCATCGTCATCGACTACATCCAGCTGATGACCGGCTCGTCGAAGCGCGCGAACGAGAACCGCGTGCAGGAGATCACCGAGATCACCACCGGGCTGAAGGCGCTGGCCAAGGAACTGGCCGTGCCGATCATCGCGCTGTCGCAGCTGTCGCGCCAGGTGGAAAGCCGCGAGGACAAGCGGCCGCAGCTCTCGGACCTGCGCGAATCAGGCTCGATCGAGCAGGACGCCGACGTTGTGATCTTCGTCTACCGCGAGGAGTATTATCTCAAGAACAAGGAGCCGAAGCCCGGCACCGACGAATATCTGAAATGGGAAGGCGAGATGAACGAGGCGCGCGGCAAGGCGGAAGTGATCGTTGCAAAACAGCGCCACGGCCCGACGGGAATGGTGTCGCTGGCCTTCCAGGGCGAATTCACCCGTTTCTCCGATCTTGCCGAGGAGCATCATTTGCCGGATCGGTTCGAATGAGTGGCGTCCAGCATGGCTAGGCTGGCGGGACAGCACCCCCCTCTGTCCTGCCGGACATCTCCCCCGCAAGGGGGGAGATCAGCCTTCGCGTCGGCTTTCGCCAATCGCCAACGCTGGAGAAGGAGCGGTGGCCGCGAAGCTGCCAATCTCCCCCCTTGCGGGGGAGATGTCCGGCAGGACAGAGGGGGGTGCTGTCCCGCCGACATTTCCGAGCGAGTGACGTCACGTGGCTAAACCCCGCATCCAGTTCATCTGCCAGGCCTGCGGCAATGTCAGCTCGCGCTGGGCGGGCAAGTGCGACGCCTGCGGCGAGTGGAACACGCTCATCGAGGAAGGCACGGCCGGCGGCATCGGCAGCGGCCCTTCCGCCCTGCGCTCGGCGCGCAAGGGCCGCGCCGTGGCGCTCACCTCGCTTTCCGGCGAGATCGAGGACGCGCCGCGCATCGCCAGCGGCATCGGCGAACTCGACCGCGCCACCGGCGGCGGCTTCGTGCGCGGCTCGGCGCTGCTGGTCGGCGGCGATCCCGGCATCGGCAAGTCGACGCTGCTGACCCAGGCCGCCGCCGCTCTGGCCGGAAAAGGCCACCGCATCGTCTACGTCTCGGGCGAGGAGGCGGTGGCGCAGATCAGATTGCGGGCGCAGCGCCTCGGCGTCGCCTCCTCGGCGGTCGAGCTCGCGGCCGAGACCAATGTCGAGGACATTCTGGCCACCATCGCCGACGGCCGCCGGCCGGACCTCGTCATCCTCGATTCGATCCAGACGCTGTGGACCGACGCCGCCGATTCGGCGCCGGGCACGGTCACCCAGGTGCGCGCGGCGGCGCAAACCATGATCCGCTACGCGAAATCGACGGGCGCGGCGATCGTGCTGGTCGGCCACGTCACCAAGGAGGGCCAGATCGCCGGCCCGCGCGTGGTCGAGCACATGGTCGACGCCGTGCTCTATTTCGAGGGCGAAGGCGGCCACCACTTCCGCATCCTGCGCACCGTCAAGAACCGATTCGGCCCCACCGACGAGATCGGCGTGTTCGAGATGGGCGACAAGGGCCTGCGCGAGGTGTCTAACCCCTCGGAGCTGTTCCTCGGCGAGCGCCACACGGCGGCGCCCGGAGCGGCCGTTTTCGCCGGTATCGAAGGCACGCGGCCGGTGCTGGTCGAAATCCAGGCGCTGGTGGCGCCGACCTCGCTCGGAACGCCGCGGCGTGCCGTCGTCGGCTGGGATTCGGCAAGGCTCGCCATGGTGCTGGCGGTGCTGGAGGCGCATTGCGGCGTGCGCTTCGGCCAGCACGACGTCTATCTCAACGTCGCCGGCGGCTACCGCATCACCGAACCGGCCGCCGACCTCGCGGTCGCGGCGGCGCTGGTCTCGTCCCTGACCGGCCTTGCCCTGCCGGCCGATTGCGTCTATTTCGGCGAAATCAGCCTTTCGAGTGCGATCCGGCCTGTCGCGCATGCGCAGCAGCGTCTGAAGGAAGCGGAGAAGCTGGGCTTCGGGCAGGCTGTCCTGCCGCGCGGCAGCGAGGATACCGGCGGCAACGACCGCCTGTTCCAGCCGGCCACGCTGGCGGACCTGGTGGTCCGGATCGCCGGCTCGCTGCGTCGCGACGCGGACGACTGACGGGACGAAAAAAATGCCTGCGAGGCGCTGGGCGGTCCCGCAGGGGGATGAAGTGGGGAATGGATGCCGATAACACTGCTTGACGGAGTCCTGGTCGGCTTCACGCTCGTCTCGGCGATGCTCGCCATGGTTCGCGGCTTCTCGCGCGAGATCCTGTCGATCGCCTCGTGGATCGCCGCGGCGGCGGCGGCCTATTTCTTCTACCGGCCGGTCCTGCCCTACGTGCAGCCCTATATCGACAACGACCAGCTGGCGATGGCGGCGGCGGCCGGCATCGTGTTCGTGGTGGCGCTGATCATCGTGTCGCTGATCACCATGAAGATCGCCGACCTGATCATCGATTCGCGCATCGGCGCGCTCGACCGCACGCTCGGCTTCCTCTACGGCGCGGCGCGCGGCGTGCTGGTCGTGGCGATCGCCCTGTTGTTCTTCGACTGGCTGATCGGAGCGCAGCGCCCGGCCTGGATCGCCGACGCCAAGTCGCGGCCGATGCTGGAAAGCGTCGGCACCTGGCTGGAAGGTTTCCTGCCGGCCGACCCCGAGAACTCCATTTTGAAGCGGATCGTTCCCGGCGAAACCGCGCCCGAGGCGCCGCAGCCGGATGCGGAGGCACCCGACGCCGACGCGCCGCCCGCCGACACCGCCCCGGCCGACAATCCGCCGGCCGAGACGCCTCCGGCCGAAACGCCGCCGGCGAACAACTAACCGGCAGCGGACGCGGAGCCGTCAGGACAGTCCTTTCTTCTCCACCACGCAGAAGGTGTTGCCGTCGGGGTCGGCCAGAACCACGTAGTCGGCGCCCGGCGGATAGCGCCAGTCCACCCCGCTGGCACCGAGCGCGAGCAGCCGCTCCACTTCCGCTGCCGCATCATCCGCATAAAGATCGAGGTGGTGGCGCTGGTGGGTCTCGGCATCCGAGGTCACCAGCTTGATCGCCAACTGCACGCCCCGTCCGTCACGCGGCACGAGGATGGCCCAGTCCTCGGACGGCTCGCGAAGCGGGCGATAGGCCAGCGCCTGCGTCCAGAACTCGATGGCGCGGCGAACATCGCGCACGCCCCAGACGATCGAACCGATTCGAAGCATCATCGCCTCCGCTGTGTCGTCCGCGCATCTGGGGCGGCGCGCCCGGAGGTCAACGAGGACCGCGCAGATTTGTCATTGGCATTGGGCGGCGGCTTGCCCTATATGACGGTTTTCCGACACTGGGTGGGCGTGCCCCGATGGCAGACGCAGAAACTCTCCTCGCCGCCGAGGCCGACGACCATTTTCATGACGAATGCGGCGTGTTCGGCATTTTGGGCCGGCAGGACGCCGCGGCGATCGTCACGCTCGGCCTGCATGCGCTGCAGCATCGCGGCCAGGAGGCGGCCGGCATCGTCTCCTTCGACGGCACGCAGTTCCATGTCGAGCGGCATGTCGGCCTGATCGGCGACACCTTCACCAAGCAGTCGGTGATCGACCGCCTGCCCGGCACCCGCGCCATCGGCCATACACGCTACGCCACCACCGGCGGTGCCGGCCTGCGCAACGTGCAGCCCTTCTTCGCCGAACTGTCGACCGGCGGCCTGGCCGTCGCCCACAACGGCAACATCACCAACGCGCTCACCGTGCAGCGCACCTTGCAGAAGCAGGGCGCCATCTTCTCCTCGACCTCGGACACCGAGACCATCCTGCACCTGGTCGCCACCAGCAAGGAGCGCGACATCAATTCGCGCTTCATCGAGGCGATCCGCCAGCTCGAGGGCGCCTTCTCGCTGGTGGCGCTGACGTCCAAGAAGATGATCGGCGTGCGCGATCCGCTGGGCATCCGCCCGCTCGTGCTGGGCGACCTCGACGGCGCCTGGATTCTCGCCTCCGAGACCTGCGCGCTCGACATCATCGGCGCCCGCTTCGTGCGCGACCTCAAGCCCGGCGAGATGGTGGTCGTCACCTCCAAGGGCATCGAGAGCCACTTTCCCTTCGAGCCGCAGAAATCCCGCTTCTGCGTGTTCGAATATGTCTATTTCGCCCGCCCGGATTCGTCGGTCGAGGGCCGCAACGTCTACGATGTCCGCAAGCGCATCGGCGCCGAGCTGGCGGCCGAGAGCCCGGTCGAGGCCGACATCGTCGTGCCGGTTCCCGATTCCGGCACGCCCGCCGCGATCGGCTTTTCCCAGGCGGCCGGCATCCCGTTCGAGCTTGGCATCATCCGCAACCACTATGTCGGGCGCACCTTCATCGCGCCGGGAGATTCGATCCGCCACATGGGCGTGAAGCTGAAGCACAATGCCAACCGCCGCATCATCGAGGGCAAGCGCGTCGTGCTGGTCGACGATTCCATCGTGCGCGGCACCACCAGCCAGAAGATCGTGCAGATGGTGCGCGACGCCGGCGCGAAGGAGGTGCATATGCGCATCGCCTCGCCGCCGACTCGCGCCTCCTGCTTCTACGGCGTCGACACGCCGGAGAAGGCAAAACTGCTGGCGTCGCGCATGTCGGTGGAGGAGATGGCCGACTTCATCCGCGTCGATTCGCTCGGCTTCCTGTCGCTCGACGGGCTCTACCGCGCCGTCGGCGAGGCGAACCGCAACGCCGAGCAGCCGCAGTTCTGCGACGCCTGCTTCTCCAACGAATACCCGACCCGCCTCGCCGATTTCGACGGGGCCGACAATGTGCGGACGCTGTCGCTGCTGGCGGGCGGGGGATGAATATCTATTCAAATGTTGCGGCTGTACTGGATCAATTTCATCGGCGAGGACTCTGAAGAGCTCCCCGCGGGAACGACCATGGGCATCGGAGCTACGGCTTCCAACAAGGCCGAAGCCGAGGAATTTGTTCGACGAGCCTTCTTTAGCGACACCGAACTTCCAAGCCACATCGTGACGATCATCGAAAAGCTAGATGATCTGGATCAACATCACGTCCGACCGAACATGGGCAACCACATGGCTCCCGGCGTTTGGTTTCCTGCTATCCGACCGTGGAATGTCCTATCTGGGCAATAGGGTTTGCAGCTTGCCCTATCTAGGGTGGCTTTGTCTCCCTTGCCGAAGAAGCACGAGTTTCTCCCCCGGCCCATGCACAGCCGCATAGAGCAGCCCCGCCAAAAAGGTGGAATGGTCGACGAAGAAGCCGAACTCGACCTGGTTGCCCTCCCAGCGGTTCGGGCCATGGAAGGCGAAGGCGAGGAAGATCACATAGGCGCCGGCGAGCAGCGCGGCATTCGAGAAATAGGCGCCGGTCAGGAAGGCCAGCACCAGCGCCACCTCGAAGATTGCCGCCAGCCAGGCCAGCAGCAGCGGGAACGGAAAGCCGGCCGCGGCGATGTAGCCGGCCGTGTCCGCCATGCCGGCGAACTTGAAGGCCGCGGCCATGGCGAAGGCGCCGGCGAAGATCAGCCGGGCGACGAGGATTGCGGCGGTTCTGCCCATTGCTTAAAACTCCTTTTGCCGTTTGCACCCAAGGACGCGGGACGCGGCCGGCTTCCGAGATGGGGCGCGAAAATTCTCCGGGCAAGGGCGCGGCAAGGCGCCCGCCTTTCCGGGGTTTCGCCGTCGGCGGATTCGTCCTATCTGGTGCCGCTGTAGAAACTGTCCAACCGGATGCCCGCATGTCCCCTGCCCCCGATCTCTCCGGCCGCATCGCGCTGGTCACCGGCGCCTCGCGCGGCATCGGCTATTTCACCGCAAAGCATCTCGCCGCGGCGGGCGCGCACGTCATCGCCGTCGCCCGCACCGTCGGCGGGCTGGAAGAGCTCGACGACGAGATCAAGGCCGCCGGCGGCCAGACAACGCTGGTGCCGCTCGACCTCGCCGACATGCCCGGCATCGACCGGCTCGGCGGCGCCATCCACGAGCGCTGGGGCAAGCTCGACATTCTCGTCGCCAATGCCGGCGTGCTCGGCACCATCTCGCCGATCGGCCATGTCGAGGCAAAGACCTTCGACAAGGTGATGACCATCAACGTCACCTCGACGTGGCGGCTGATCCGCTCGGTCGATCCGCTGCTGAGATTGTCCGACGCCGGCCGCGCCATCGTGCTGTCGTCCAACGCGGCGCATACGGCGCGCGCCTTCTGGGGACCGTACGCGGCTTCCAAGGCGGCGGTGGAGACGCTGACGCGCTCCTGGGCGGACGAGACGAAAAACATGCCGCTGCGCGTCAACGCCTTCGATCCGGGCCGCACGCGCACGGCGATGCGGGCGCAGGCCGTGCCGGGCGAGGATCCGATGACGCTGCCGCACCCCTCGGAGGTCGCCGCGAAGATACTGCCGCTCGCCAGCCCCGGGCTCACCGAGACCGGGCTGATCTACCAGGCCCAGAACGACCGTTTCGTCGCCTACCAGCAGCCGGCGTAGAGGCCGATCGACAGCGCGTCCGGCGCCCCGCCGATCGCCTGCGGCGCGGCGGCCGTCCCTGCCCCAACTCTCGGCAAGCCGTGGTGCAGCGCGGCAGGCGCAGCCTCGTATAGCGTGAGCGCCACTCGGCCGCGCGCCCGCGCGGCATTTCCACGGCAAGCGCTCATGTCGAACATCCTGTCCGCTCAACCGGCCGAGCGCGTCTTTGCCGGCATCCTGCTGACCAGCATCGCCTACTTCCTGTTCTCGGCGCAGGACGCCTCGATCAAGCTGCTGGTGGCGGGCATGTCGGTGTGGCAGATCCTGTTCGTCCGCAGCGCCGTCATCCTGGCCGGCTGCGCCGCGGCCGGCGGCGTCAAGCTCTTCCGCGACACGGCGCGCTCGCCGATCATCGGCGCCATGTTCCTGCGCAGCCTGATCATCCTCGGCGCCTGGCTCTGCTACTACACCGCGGCCAAGGACCTGCAGCTCGCCGAGATGACCACCATCTACTTCGCCGCGCCGGTCATCGTGACGGTGCTGTCGGTGTTCATTCTTCGTGAGGAAGTGCCGCTGCTGCGCTGGGCGGCCGTCGTCATCGGCTTCATCGGCGTCTTCATCGCCTGCGACCCGGCGAGCCTCGGCATCACCCTGCCGGTGCTGCTGGTGCTCGCCGCCGCCTTCTTGTGGGCGCTGTCGATCGTGCTTTTGCGCAAGATCGCGCTGAACGAGCGGACCATGGTGCAACTCGTGCTCAACAACGGCTTCTCGCTGGTGGCGGCCACCGTGCCGCTGGTCATGCTGTGGCAGACGCCGGGCCCCGGCGAGATCGCCCTGCTGGTGCTGGTCGGCTTCTTCGGCGGCGCCGCGCAGTTCGCGCTGTTCGAAGGCATGAAGCGCGCCGCCGCCTCGGTGATCGCGCCGTTCGAATACACCTCGCTGGTCTGGTCCTTCGCCTTCGGCTACCTGATCTGGAACGACGTGCCGCGCCAGGAGGTCTTCGCCGGTGCCGCCCTGATCATGCTCGCGGGCCTGCTGATCATCGGCGGGGAACAGTTCCGCCGGCGCGGCTGACGGCGCGGGGAGGCCTGGAGCCGATCGTCTCCTGACACTATGCTGTCGGGACCGGCGCTCTATCGTGGCCGATGATCTCGATCCGGAAGGCGGGAATGGACGCCAGGTCACGGCACGAACGGCGACTCGGCGTGGTGCTGATCGCCGCATCCGCGGTCACGTTCGGGCTGGCCGGCGTGCTGACGAAGTCGATCACGGCCGACCCGCTGGTGATCGCGTGCTGGCGCGGCCTGGTCGGGTCGCTTCTCATCGGCCTCTACGTGCTGTGGCGTAGCCGGCACGGCAAGCTGCGCCGGAGCTTGAAGCTCGGCTGGCGCGGCTGGGCGCTGGCGATCGTCGGCGCGGCGGCAAGCGTCGCCTTCATCTCCGCCTTCAAGCTCTCCTACGTCGCCAATGTGACGATCATCTATGCGACCGTGCCGTTCGTCGCGGCCCTGCTCGGCTGGCTTCTCCTGGCGGAGCGCATGGGCTCGCGCACGCTGCTGACCGCCGCGCTGGCGCTGGCCGGCGTCTCGGTCATGGTGTTTTCCGGCATCCACCGCGGGGCGTCGCTCGGCGATGTGCTCGCCATGGTCATGACGGTGCTGAGCGCCCTCTATATCGTCATGATCCGGATGTTCCGCGGTGTCCCCGTGGTATGGGCGGGCGCCGTTTCGGCCTTTCTGCTCTTCCTGCTCGGCTGGGTCGTCGCCGATCCGCTCGTCGTCGGCGACCGCGACGTCCTGCTTCTCGTGGCCTTCGGCGCATCGTTCGCGATCGCGGTCATCCTCTGGACCGAGGGGGCGCGGCTGCTGCCGGCAGCGGAATCCGCCCTGCTGGGGCTCGCGGAACTGCCCTGCGCCATCCTCTTCGCCTGGCTGTTCCTGGCGGAGATCCCGCCGCGCGAGAGCGTGATGGGCGGTGCGATCGTGCTTGCCGCCGTGTTCTGGCACACGGGCCGAGACTGGCTCGAAGGCCGTGCCCGCAAGGAGGTCCGGGCAGGATAAAAAGTTGTCCGCCGCGCGGAACAATTGCACGGCAACGGCGTTTGAGGCGCAGACGGGCACCCCTTCCCCCAAGCCCACCCCCTAGCCCGTCCCCCTTCGAGCCAGCTTTCGGGCTGGCTTTTTTTTGAGGCCCCGGCCCGATGCCGGGCATGTGCATTGACGTAGGTTGCCGATCGACTACCTTTCCGGCGGCCGTCCGGCGAGGATGCGCCGGACGAGCACGGGTTGGGAGGCGCGGCATGATCCTGACTGGCATTGTACTCGGCACGCTCGCCGCAGCCTATCTGGCATTCGCCCTGCTGCAGGTGTTCCGGCTCGGCCTGTCGCTGCACCAGGCGCTGCTCTACGTTCCGCTCAAGCTCGCCTATCGCATCGACGACGGGCAGATCCGCCTGGCGCGCCGCGCCGACGCTCCGGTCGTCTACGTGGTGACGCACCAGTCGCGCCTCGATCCGGCGCTGATGCTGGCGCTGCTGCCGGGCGACACGCTGCACATCCTCGACGAGCGGGCGGCGCGGGCCGCCTGGCTCGAGCCGTGGCGCGAGCTGGCGCGCACCATCGCCTTCAACGCCGAGCATGTCTTCGTCAGCCGCCGGCTGGTGCGGGTGCTGAAGCGCAAGGGCAGGATCGCCGTCTACATGCCCGAGACCGTCGAGCCGGAGGTGCGCGCCTTCCGCCTCTACCGCGCCGTGGCGCGCATCGCCCTGCAGGGCGATGCGCGCGTCGTCCCGATCTTCATCGACGGCGCCCGCCGCCTGCCCTTCTCGCTGATCGACGAAGCCGACGCGCCGCGCCGCCTGCTGCCGCGCCTGCGCATCGGTGCGGCCGAGCCGCTGACCGTAGCGGAACTGGTGAGCCGGGCCGGGGCGGCGACGCCGACCGCTTCCGGCGCCGTCTTCGACCGCGTCGCCGAGGTGCGCAGCCGCGTGCCCTATGCCGGGCTGACGCTGTTCCAGGCAGTGCAGACGGCAAGCCGCCGCTTCGGCGCCGACCGGCCGATCGTCGAGGACGTGGTCAGCGGAACCCTGAGCTACCGCCAGCTGCTGATGGCGGCCCGCATCTTCGCCGGGCGCTTCGCCCGCATCACCGCGCCGGGCGAGCCGGTAGGCGTGCTCCTGCCCAACTCCAACGGGTTCGCGCTGACGCTGCTTGCCTTGATGTCGGCCGGGCGCGTCGCGGCGATGGTGAATTATACGGCCGGCCCGGCCAACGTGACCTCGGCGGTGCGCACGGCTCCGATCCGCACCATCGTGTCGTCGCGCGCCTTCGTCGAGAAGGCTGGGCTGGACGACATCGTCGAGGCCGCCAAGGCCGGCGGGGCGCGGTTCGTCTGGATCGAGGACCTGCGCGACGGCATCAGCAGCTTCGACCGGCTGGTCGCGGCGTTGTTCTGGCGCAACTCCGTAGGCGCGCAGCACGCCGGTGCGCCGGCGCTGATCATGTTCACCTCCGGCTCCGAGGGGACGCCGAAGGCCGTCGTGCTGTCGCACCGGAACCTCATCGCCAACGCCATGCAGGTGGAATCGCGGCTGGCGATCGGCCCCCGCGACTTCGTCATGAACGTGCTGCCGGTGTTCCACGCCTTCGGCCTGCTCGGCGGGCTGATCCTGCCGCTGCTCACCGGCGTCAGGACGCTGCTCTATCCCTCGCCGCTGCACTACAAGCAGATCCCGCAGACGGCAGCGAAACGCCGGCCGACCATCCTGTTCGCGACCGACACCTTTCTCGCCGCCTATGCCAACGCCGCCGACGACGGCGACTTCTCCAGCCTGCGCTTCGCGGTGGCCGGCGCCGAGCCGTTGCGCGCCTCGACCCGCCGCACCTGGGCCGAGCGCTTCGACACGCAACTGCTCGAGGGCTTCGGGCTTACCGAGGCGGCACCGGTGGTGGCGCTCAACACGGCGACGCACAACCGCGAGGGCTCGGTCGGGCGGCTGCTTCCGGGCATGCGCATGCGGCTGGAGCCGGTGGAAGGCGTCGCCGAGGGCGGGCGCCTGTGGATCGCCGGGCCCAACGTCATGATGGGCTACATGTCGGCCGACCGGCCCGGCCAGCTTCAAGGCCTTCCGGACGAGTGGCACGACACCGGCGACATCGTCTCGGTCGACCGCGAGGGGTTCCTCACCATCCGCGGCCGGGCGAAGCGTTTTGCCAAGATTGCCGGCGAGATGGTGTCGCTCGGCGCGATCGAGATGCTGGCGCACACCGCCTGGCCGGAGGACCGCCACGCGGTGGTCGCCGTGCCGGACAAGCGGCGCGGCGAGCGCATCGTGCTGGTCACCACCGCCGACAACGCAGAGCCTGCGGAGCTGCGCCGCCACGGCAAGCAGGCCGGCATCGCCGAGCTCGCCCTTCCGCAGGACATCGTGCAGGTCGACGAGATCCCCATCCACGGCACCGGAAAGACCGACTACGCGGGCACCCGGCGGCTGGCGCTGGACCGGCTCGGGCTCGCCAATGCGGCGTGAGCGCTAAGGCTGAGGCGGCTCCGGCGCAAGTTCCTTGGCGGATTCGCGCGCTGCCCGGCGCGAGTAGGCCGCGGCGCTGAGCGGCAGGAATATGAGATAGGCGAGCACGCCGACCGACAGCGTCTGCCAGGGATAGGTGAACAGCAGCAGCGCGAAGAACACCACGCCGAGGATCATCGGCATGACGGTGTCGCCGGGCACGCGCAGGCGCTTGGCCGACCAGACCGGCAGCCGGCTGACCAGCAGGAAGGCGACCAGGATGGTAAAGCCGGAGGCGATGAAGGCAGCGGTGCGGCTGGGCTCGACCACGCCGATGAAGACCAGGTAGATGGGCAGCAGCACGATGACGGCGCCGGCCGGCGCGGGAATGCCGACGAAATACTCGGCCTGCCAGGCCGGCCGGGTCAGATCCTCGTCGAGCACGTTGAAGCGCGCCAGCCTGAGCCCGCAGGCGATGGCGAACAGCAGCGCGGCAATCCAGCCGGGCGACCCGGCCTGGTCGAGCAGGAAGGCATAAAGCACCAGCGCCGGCGCCACGCCGAAATTGACGATGTCGGCGAGCGAATCCATCTGCGCGCCGAATTTCGACGTCGCCTTCAGCATGCGGGCGAGGCGCCCGTCGATACCGTCGAGAAAGGCCGCGATCAGCACCATCACCACGGCAATCTCGAAGCGGTTCTCGAAGGCGAGCCTTATGCCGGACAAGCCGGCGCAGATCGCCAGCACGGTAATCAGGTTGGGCAGCATCAGGCGCAGCGGGATCTCGCGGATGCGCGGGCCGCCGCGGCCGTGCGGCTCGAAGCGCTGGAAGGGCCGCGGCACGCTAGGAAACCCTGACCAGCGGCGTCGCGGCGCTGCCGCCGAACTCGGCGACCACCGTCTCGCCGGCCACCGCCGTCTGGCCGACGGCGACGCGCGGGGTCGCGCCCTGCGGCAGGAAGACGTCGACGCGCGAGCCGAAGCGGATCAGTCCGAAGCGCTCGCCGACGCCGATATTACCGCCCTGCTCCGCCCAGCAGACGATGCGTCGGGCGATAAGGCCGGCGATCTGCACGGCGGCGACCGTGCCGTTCGGGCTGTCGATGACCACGCCGTTGCGCTCGTTCTCGCTGCTCGCCTTGTCGAGCTCGGCGTTGAGGAACTTTCCAGGCCGGTGCTCGATCTTGACGATGCGGCCGCGCACGGGCGAGCGGTTCACATGGCAGGAGAACACGTTCATGAACACCGAGATGCGGGTCATCTCGCCAGTGCCCAGCCCGAGCTCGCGCGGCGGCACGGCGGGCCCGACGGCCGAGACCACGCCGTCGGCCGGACTGATCACAAGCCGGTCGTCGGCGGGTGTCACGCGCTGCGGATCGCGGAAGAAATAGGCGCACCAGCCGGTCAGGATCAGCCCGATCCAGAAGAGACTGGTGGAGAACAGGCCGAGCAGCAGCGCGACTACCGCGAAGCCGGCGATGAAAGGCCAGCCCTCGCGATGCACGGGCACGAAGGCGTTCTTGACGGTGTCGACGAGGCTCATCTCTCTCCGGCCGGCTTGATCAGCATGGCGCCTATGTAGGGGAAAGCACGACAAGCCGCAACGCGGCGCCTCCCGTTCTTCATGCCAGCCAACCCGAGGCGGGGCGTAATCCAATACCGGGCAAACCGCACGGCAGGATTGCCGAAACTCTGGCGTGACACGCGCACGAGACCTTTCGGACGGTTACGGGAATTGCGCGTTATGCAGGCGAAGCGGCAGCAAACGGTAACCGCCAAGTGGGGCCAATCGAGCACCGGCAAACCCGCGACGACGACGCCGGCGGCATCATACCGAAACGCAAGGTTGATGAGCAGCACGCATGTGTTGCAGTTTCAACAAAGATGCGTTCATTCCAAATCTGGCGACGATCGGCCAACCACCTAGCAAGCAACGACATTTTGCGATTTCACGGATATACTTAAAGTATAATCAATCATAGATTGTGTAATCCAATCGCAATTTCCCCTTGTCTGAACATAATATCTTTCGTAATGTAAGAAAAAAGAAAAGTTGTTTAACCAATATCTTGAGGCTCCCTCCCTTGCTACTGGAGCTTCGCCCGTCCCGAGACGTGGACGCTGGGGCAAGATGGTAAACAACAGACCAGGCGCTTGAAGTATCAAGCATCTGGAACGGGAGACATCTGCAAAAATCATCCCACGGTGCGGACCGCTGAGCTGTCCGCTCCTTGGGTAATGCGGGACTGCCAACGCCATCGTGTCGCGGGCCGGAGACCTGACGCGTTGCCGTGGTCGTTTCGGCTGGGCTCATCTGGATGCGGTCGTGAGACGGAGCGCGGATCTTGCCGCGCCCGACGGCCGCCTGTTGCCCTGCCCTTGCCGCGCGAGAACCGGCCAATTCCGGCCCGGGGACCGGGCGCGCCGCGCAATCCGGATCAACCTTGATCAGAACAGGAGTTTCGATCCATGGCCATCACCACAAGCTATTCATTCGGTTTCGTCGAGAACATCGATCCTTCCTTCATTACGAGTCGTGCCGACGCCGCCAGCCTGTCCGACGGCGGCGTCGTCGTCGTAGGCGATCATGCCGGGCACGCCGACCTCACGACCTTCGAGGCCGACGGAGACATTGCAGGAAACGCGCTCAGCATCACCGGCGTCGACGCGGCCGTGACCCAGCTCAGCAACGGAAACATCGTCGTGCTCTCGGACACCGGCACCGACATGTCATTCCGCATCGTCACGACCACGGGCGCGACCGTGCGGGCCGACACCAGCATCGGCGAAGGCGGGCCAGACGTCCTCGATCCGGAAGTGGCCGCCCTGGCCGGCGGCGGCTTCGTCGTCGCCATCCAGGATTTCTTCGGCGGCACGGACAACGACGTGGACCTCCGGATCTACGACAACGACGGCAACCTGCTCTTGAACTTCGCGGTCGATGCCAGTGGCGCCAATGACCAGAACCCGAGCGTCGCCGGCCTCAACGACGGCGGCTTCGCCGTCGCCTGGCACCGGAACATTGGCTCCAGCAACGAGATGTGGTATGCCGTCTACAATGCCGACGGCTCCGTGCGGTTGGCGCCGACGCAGCTCGACCCATTCGGCACCGTGAACCGCAATGCCAGCGTGGTCGCGCTCGACAATGGCGGCTTCGCCATCGCCTACGAGGACAATGGCTGGTCCGGCACGGACATCGACATCACGCTCGCGCGCTTCGACGCCGCCGGCACATTCCTCGACTGGGACGACATCACGCAGAGCACCCAGAACGAAACCGCGCCGTCAGCCACGGTGCTTTCGAACGGCATGATCGCGGTCGCCTACACCGACGACCTGTTCAGCGACACCGACACGAGAGTCACGCTCGTCGATCAGAACACTGGCGCGGCACTTGGAAACTCTACGGTCGGCGGCTCGTTCAACAACGAATCGGAGATCACGATCGCCGCCATGAACAACGGCAAGATCGGGGCGTTCCACACCGATTCGACCACTGGCGACGTCGTCGGCTCGATCCGCCAGGCCACCCGCTTCTCGACCAGCGACGCCGCCGCCGACACGATCATCGTCGACAGCCTGCGCGACGTGGCGTCGGGCAATGCCGGCGACGACACGTTCCAGGGCGGCGGGCTGGATGCGTTCACCAGCGACTCGATCGACGGCGGCGCCGACTTCGACCGCATCCTGGCGACGGGCGACATCAGCCTCGTCGACACGGCGGTGAACTCGATCGAGGAGATCGAGATACAGTTCCCGAGCCCGGCGACCTCGGTGACCGTCCGCGCCGACCAGATCGGAGCCGGCCTCGCCGCCAACCTGGTCGTCGACTTCAGCGCCAACGGCACGCCGGACAAGTTCCGCGTCGAAATGCTGACCGACACAAGCGTCGACCTTTCGCAGTTGCAGGTGTTCGATTTCAACGCAGGCGTCGGCGAGCTCGACCGGCTGATCGTGCTCGGCGACAACGACAACGAGACCATCCGGGGAACCAATGTTCGCGACGAGATCTTCGCCACCGGCGGCAACGACGTGCTCGACGGCGGTCTCGGCAACGACCACCTGTCGGGCGGCACCGGATCCGACCGGGCGAGCTACGCCAATGCGGCGGCCGGGGTGGTTGCCAGCCTGTCCACCCCCGCCGCCAACACCGGCGAAGCCGCGGGAGATACCTACAACTCCATCGAAAGCCTGACCGGCTCGGCCTTCGACGACACGCTGACCGGCACCAACGGCATCAACAGCCTCATCGCAGGTGCGGGCAACGACGTTGTCGACGGCCTCAACGGTGCCGACGGTCTGTTCGGCCAGGACGGCAATGACGTGCTGATCGGCGGTGCCGGCGCGGACACCCTCTCCGGCGGCCTGGGTTCCGACCGCGCCTCCTATGCCACCGCTGCGGCCGGCGTCGTCGCCAATCTCTCCAATCCCGCAGCCAACACCGGCGATGCCGCCGGCGACACCTACAACTCGATCGAGAGCCTTACGGGCTCCGCCTTCAACGACACGCTGACCGGCAACAACGGCGCAAACAGCCTCCTCGGCGGCGACGGCAACGACATCCTCGTCGGCCTTGGCGGCAATGACGGCCTGTTCGGCAACAATGGCAACGACGTGCTCATCGGTGGTGTCGGCGCCGATACGCACTCCGGCGGCACCGGTTCCGATACCGCCTCCTACCAGACGGCGGCCGCGGGCGTGACCGCCAACCTGGCAAATGCCGCGCTGAACGCCGGCGAGGCAGCCGGCGACACCTACAACTCGATCGAGAACCTGACCGGCTCGGCCTTCGGCGACAATCTCACCGGCAACAACGGTGCCAATGTCATCCTCGGCGGCAACGGCAACGATACGCTGACCGGCGGGGGCGGCAACGACACCATCAACGGCGGCAACGGCAACGATACAGTGAATGGCGGGTCCGGCAACGACAGCCTGACCGGCGGGGCAAACAACGACAACTTCCTGTTCAACACCGCGTTGAATGCCGTCACCAATGTCGACGACATCACCGACTTCAACTTCGTCAACGATACGATCCAGTTGGAGAACGCGATCTTCAACGCGATCGTCGGCGTGGGCGTCCTGAGTGCCGCGCAGTTCACCGCCAACGCCGCCGGGACGGCGACGACCGCCTCCCAGCGCATCATCTACGAGACCGATACCGGCAACCTGTTCTACGACGCCAACGGCAGCGCCGCCGGCGCCTCGGTCCTGTTTGCCACGCTGACGGCCGGGCTTGGCATCACCAACAACGACTTCTTCATCGTATAGATGCAGCGAAGCCGCGGGCGCCGAGTTCGGCGCCCGCGGCGAGCGGCGCCGGGATCGGCCCGCTTCTCGTCCGTCGGCCAAGCTGACCGGTCCGGTCCGGATCACGCCCAGCAGACCATCGTTCGTTCTCCATTCGATTCCTTTCCGATCGTCACTCCGTCGTCGGTTGCGCCTTGCCGTTCCGCATGCGTATCCAAAAATCGCTATGCAGAGATTTTTATATTGACGCACGTAAAATTTTTCTCAAACATGCGGAAACGCGAAAGCGATATTCGAGCCGGCTCTTTGGGAGGAGACAGTGGCTTCAGACCGTGAAGGACCGCCCGCCGGTCCGAGTTTTCCGCCACATGACGGAATTTCCGTTCACCGCCCGCTGCGATGGCGGACGTTCGGACCACGGCGCTTTTCCATTCAACCTTGAAGCACCTTCAGCCCGCAGCCGCCCAAGGCGGTTCGCAACCGACCGGCCGACAAGCAGATAAAACAGGAGGAGAAACGATGCGCTTATTCAATCACCTGATCGTCGGAGCCAGCCTGCTGGCCGCCCTGCCCGCCTACGCCCAGGACGGGACCAAGGTCGCGGCCATCATCAAGGGGCTCGACAATCCGTTCTTCCAGTACATGCACCAGGGCATCGAGGAGCAGGCGAAGGCCATCGGCGCCGCCGTGACCGTGCAGGCGGCGCAGAACATGGGCGACGCGACGGGGCAGGCCGACAAGCTGACCGCCATGGCTCTGCAGGATTTCGGCTGCTACCTGGTCAACCCGATCAGCGTCTCCAACCTCGTGCAGGCGCTGGTGCCGGTCGCGCAGAAGAAGGCGCCGATCGTCAACATCGACAGCAGCATCGACCCCGAGCAGGCCAAGGCGGCGGGCTTCGCCGTCACCACCTATATCGGCACCGACAATGTCGCCGCGGGCGTGCTCGCCGGCGAGGAAATGCTGAAGCTCGTCCCCGCCGGCTCCAAGGTCGCGCTGGTCGCCGGCATCGTCGGCGACGTCGGCAGCAACGCCCGCATCAAGGGTTTCAAGCAGGCCGTCGAAGGCAAGCTCGAGGTGGCCGTGGAGGTCAGCGCCGACTGGGACCGCGAGAAGGCGCTGACGGCCGCCACCGACATCCTCGCCGCGCATCCCGACCTCGCCGGTTTCTTCGCCGCCAACGACATCATGGCGCTCGGCATCCAGCGCGCCGTGCAGACATCAGGCAAGGACGTCAAGGTGATCGGGCTCGACGGCATCGTCGACGCGCTGAAGTCCGTCGCCGCCGGCGAGCTCTCGGCAACCGTCGCGCAATATCCGTTCGTGGTCGGCGCGATGGGCGTGGAAGCCTGCGTCGCGGCGGCCAAGGGCAACACCCTGCCCGCCAAGGTCGACGCGCCCGTGCTTTTGATCAACAAGGACAATGCCGAAGCCTCGCTCAAGAACTTCCCGCGTCCCGGCGGCGACTATCCCGATCCCTTCCGCGAGATGCTGAAGTGAACAATCCCGCCGACAACGCGCCCGTTCAAAAGGCGGGCGCGACCGAGGAGAGCCGTACCTCCCTGACGGCTCTCCTCACCGATCTGTCCTTCTGGGCCGACTGGGCCTCGGTCGTCGGCCTGGTCGGGCTGGTCATCGTGTTCGGCATCGCCCAGCCGATATTTCTCAGCGTCGCCAATCTGCAGGCAGTGCTGCTGGCGGCGGCTATCCTGGTGGTGCTGGCGACGGGCCAGACATTCGTGGTGGCGACATCGGGCATCGACCTGTCGCTGGCCGCCGCCGTCATGCTGGGTGCCATCGTGCTCGGCCTCGCGCATGCCGCCGGCTGGGGCATTTTTGCGGCCTGCGTGCTCGCGGTCGCCGCCACCAGCGCGGTCGGCCTGCTCAACGGCGTGCTGATCACCGTCGGCAAAATTCCCGATTTCGTGGTGACGCTGGGCACGCTTTCCGCCATCACCGGCCTCGGCCTGATCCTGTCGGGCGGCGAGCCGACCATGGTCGGCAGCCCGTTTCTGCTGAAACTGGCGTCGGGATCGTTCGGTCCGTTCGGCTATCCGGTCTGGGTGGCGGCGGGCGTGGTGCTCGCCGCCCATGTCGCGCTGTTCCACACCCGCTTCGGCGTGCATCTGCTGGCGACCGGCGGCCAGGCCGAAAGCGCCCATTCGCTGGGCATCCGCACCAACCGCATCAAGATCGCCGCCTATACGATTTCCGGCTTCTGCGCCGGCATCGCCTCGCTGCTGCTGGTGGCGCGCATCGGCTCGGCCGAACCCCTCATCAACACCAGCCTGCTCCTAAATTCGGTGGCCGCGGTGGTGCTGGGCGGCGTCAGCCTTTTCGGCGGCCGCGCCAGCATACTCGGTCCGGCGATCGGCGCGCTGATGCTGACCGCGCTGGTCAACGGCCTGACCCTGCTCAGCGTCTCGGCCTTCTACCAACCCCTGGCGGTGGGCGCCATCGTGGTGCTGGCGGCCCTGATCATGCGGTATCAGCGATGATCGGCGAACCGTCTTCCGAAGCGATCCTCGCCTGCAAGGGCCTGAGCAAGCATTTCGGCGGCGTGCGGGCGCTCTCCGACGTCAGCTTCGAGGCCCGCGGCGGCGAGGTCACCGCGGTCATCGGCGACAACGGTGCCGGCAAATCGACGCTGATCCGTTGCCTGGTCGGCGTCAACGTGCCGGACGAAGGGGAAATCTTCTTCGACGGACAGCGGCACCCGTTCGCCAATCCCGACGAGGCGCGCAAGGCCGGCATCGAGACGGTCCACCAGAACCTGTCGCTGATCGACGAATTGACCGTCGTCCAGAACCTGTTCCTGAACCGCGAGATCGTCCGCCGGTTCGGGCCGCTCGCTTTGCTCGACAGGCCCGCCATGAAGCGCGAGGCGCGCGCCATGCTGTCGCGCCTTTCGATCAACGTGCCGTCGGTCTCGGCGCGCGTGCGCCGCCTGTCGGGCGGGCAGCGGCAGGCGATCTCGATCTGCCGCGCCGTCGGCTCCGGCGCCAAGGTGGTGGTGATGGACGAGCCGACCGCGGCACTCGGCGTGCAGGAGACCGCCAATGTCGAGGCGCTGATCCGGCGGCTGCGCGAGCAGGCCGTCAGCGTCATCCTGGTCAGCCACAATTTCGACCAGGTACGGCGCCTGTCCGACCGTATCTGGGTGATGCGCGCCGGCCGCGTGGTCGCCACGGTCCAGTCCGCCGAGACGACCGGCAACGAACTCGTCGCGCTGGTCACCGGCGCCGCCTGACAAACCTCTTCCCCCTGCCGGCGGCGGGACACGCCGCCGGTTCGTTCAATGCCCGACCAGAAAATATGCCTGGGAGCAAAAAAGAATGTCCGTGATCCGTGTCGGCCTTGTGGGCCTCGGCGAAGTCGCCCAGTCGATCCACCTGCCGGTGCTCGCCGACCAGCGCGACCGCTGGCAGATCGCCGGCGTCTATGACGTCTCGCCAAGCCTGGTGGCGCGATGCAGCGCCGAATATCCGACGGCAAAAGCTTTCGAGTCCGCCGAGGCGCTGATCGGCTCGCCGGACATCGACGCGGTCTTCATCCTCTCCTCCGACGAGACGCACAGCCGCTTCGTGCGCGCCGCCATCCGGGCCGACAAGCATGTTCTTCTCGAAAAACCCGCCTGCCTGACGGTGCGGGAGATCGACGAGCTGCTGGAGCTCTCGTCGACCTATGCCAAGACCATCTTCGTCGGCTACATGCGGCGCTATGCCCCGGCCTATCTGGCGGCCAGGGAGGAACTGCCGGCCTTCGGTGACATCACCCATGTGCGCATCTTCGACCTGATTTCCGAGGGACGGCATTTTCTCAAGAAGAGCCAGGACATCCTCTATCCCACCGACATCGATCCGGACCTGCTGGCGCGCGGCGCCCGCGAGCGCGAGGCGCTGATCCGCGAGGTGGTGGGCGCCGATGCGCCGGCCGACCTGGTGCGCGCCTATCGAGGCCTCACCGCGCTGAGCTCGCACCACATCTCGGCGATGCGCGGGCTGCTGGGCGAGCCAGTGCGCGTGGTGGCGGCGCACCGCACCAATGGCGGCGCCAACACCGGCGTCACCTTCGATTATGGGCATTTCGCCGCCTATTACGACGCGGTGGTCGACGATCTCGGGCTGTTCGACGCGATGATCGAGGTGCGGTCGAACACCAAGCGGGTGCGCATCATCTACGACACACCCTATATCCGCAGCCTGCCGACGCGCCTGGAAGTGACCGAGAGCGGGGCCGCCGGGCCGGTTACGAGGACGTTCGGCCCGCTCTACGGCGACGCCTTCTCCAACGAGTTGGAAGTCTTCCACCGGCATATCCACGACGGCACCAAGCCGGCGACCGACCTGGCGGATTCGCGTCGCGATCTTGCGCTGATGGCCGAGATCATCGGAAAAATGAAGCAGGCTTCGTGACTCCGCGCCGGGGCACAGCTAGGACATTGCACGCAGGAGGAGAAAAGACATGAGCAACAAGCTGGGCGTCCACGCTCTCGTCTGGGAAGCCGGATGGAGCAATGACGAGTGCGCGCGGGCGATCGCCAAGACCGCCGAGGTCGGCTACGACTTCATCGAGGCTTCGGCCCTCGATCCGCGCTCGTTTGACATAGACTTCACCCGCCGCCAGCTCGAAAAGAACTGCATCGGCATAAATTTTTCCCTGGGACTGGACTCCGACACCGACATCTCCAGCGGCGACAAGGAGAAGGCGGCGCGCGGCAGGAAGCGCCTGGAGGACGCGCTGACGCTCGCCCGCGACACCGGCGCCACGCATGTCTGCGGCATCCTCTATTCGGCCTTCCAGAAATACAGCGTGCCGACCACCGCGGCGGGCCTGGCGATGGCCGTCGACGTGCTTGGCGAGGTCGCGGAGATCGCGGCGCGCAGCGACATCACGATCGGGCTCGAAGTGGTCAACCGCTACGAATCCAACGTGCTGAACACCGCCTCGCAGGGCGTGGAGCTGTGCAAGCGGATCGGCGCGCCAAACGTCAAGGTGCATCTCGACGTCTATCACATGAACATCGAGGAATCCGACATCGGCGCGGCCATCGCCGAGACCGGCGATTACATCGGCTATTTCCACACCGGCGATTCGCACCGCGGCTATCTCGGTTCCGGCTCGATCGACCTCGCCGGCGTGTTCCGCGCGCTGGTGCGGACCGGCTATCAGGGGCCGATCACCTTCGAGAGCTTTTCGTCGCGCGTCGTCGGCCAGCCACTGGAGGGCATTCTGGGCATCTGGCGCAATCTTTGGGAGGACGGCCACGATCTTGCCTCGCATGCGCTGCTCTACACCAAGGCGCAGCTCAAGGCGGCGCAGGAAGCGCATCGGCAGGCGGAGCGCAGCCGGCTGCCTTGAGCGGAATGGCGGGCGGAGAAGAATCTGCCTTCTCCGCCTCTCCCTCGACAGGCTCGGGGTCGGCGCATCTTCTCCAGGTCGTGGCAGGGCAATCTACATAATAAACGGCGATGAATTCGCCGCGTCCTACCCCCGCCCCCTAACCTCTCCCCTCAAGGGGGAGGGGGACTTTGCGGCAGCCAGCCGAGCGAAATCGTCTGCGATTGGCGCCTGGCGCAGAGGCCAGCCGATCCCCCTCCCCCTTGTGGGGAGGGGCTAGGGGTGGGGGTAACTTCCTATGCAGTGTCCTGGCCTCGATGAGGCGATGAAACGGAAATCACCCCACCTCGGGTGTGCGGCGGCGCGTGATGACGCCGTATTCGTCGCCCTCGCGGGCGATGCGCAGCCGCTCCTCGGCTTCCGTCGCCTCGCGCTGGCGCGCCCACATGGAAGCGTAGAGCCCGTCCTTCGCCAGCAGTTCGGCGTGGCGGCCGCGCTCGGCGATGCGGCCGTCCTTCAGGACGATGATCTCGTCGGCCGAGATCACCGTCGACAGGCGGTGGGCGATGACGATGGTGGTGCGGCCGCGGCTCACCATGTCGAGCGCCGCCTGGATCTCCTGCTCGGTGTGCGAATCGAGCGCCGAGGTCGCTTCGTCCAGCATCAGGATCGGCGGCGCCTTGAGGATGGTGCGGGCGATCGCCACGCGCTGCTTCTCGCCGCCCGACAGTTTCAGGCCGCGCTCGCCCACCATGGTCTCGTAGCCGCCCGGCAGATGCTCGATGAACGGGCCGATCTGGGCAAGGTCGGCGGCCTGGCGGATGTCCTCCGCCGAAGCGTCGAAGCGGCCGTAGCGGATGTTGTAGGCGATGGTGTCGTTGAACAGCACCGTGTCCTGCGGCACCATGCCGATGACGGAGCGCAGGCTCTCCTGGGTGACGCCGCCGATGTCCTGGCCGTCGATCAGGATTTTTCCCGACTGCACGTCGTAGAAGCGGAACAGCAGCCGCGAGATCGTCGACTTGCCGGCGCCCGACGGACCGACGATCGCCACGGTCTTGCCGGCCGGCACCTCGAAGCTGATGCCCTTCAAAATCTCGCGGTTGGGATCGTAGGAAAAGTGCACGTCGCGAAACTCGACGCGGCCCTCGGCCACGGCGAGCGGCCTGGCGTCCGGCCTGTCCTCGATCTCGGCCGGCACGTCGAGCAGGTCGAACATCTGCTCGATGTCGGTCAGGCCCTGGCGGATCTCGCGATAGATGAAGCCGATGAAGTTGAGCGGCACCGAAAGCTGCATCAGCATGGCGTTGACGAAGACGAAGTCGCCGATGGTCTGCGTGCCCGCCGCCACCTCGCGCGCCGACATCAGCATGATCACCAGCATGCCGGCGCCGAAGATGGCACCCTGGCCGAAATTCAGCCATCCGAGCGACGTCCAGGTCTTTGTCGCCGCGACCTCGTAGCGGGCCATGGAACGGTCGAAACGCTGTGCCTCCATGCGCTCGTTGTTGAAATATTTGACCGTCTCATAGTTGAGCAGCGAATCGATCGCCTTGGTGTTGGCGTCGGTGTCGCTGTCGTTCATCTCGCGGCGGATGGCGATGCGCCAGTCGCTCGCCCACACCGTGAACCAGGTGTAGAGCAGCACCGTGACGGCGACGACCACGACATAGAGCCAGCCATAGGCGACGGCGAAGATGACCGCCGTCAGGGCGAATTCGAGGACGGTCGGCAGCGTGTTCAGGATGGTGAAGCGCACGATCGTCTCGATGCCCTTCACGCCGCGCTCGATGATGCGCGACAGGCCGCCGGTGCGGCGCTCCAGGTGGAAGCGCAGCGACAGGTCGTGCATGTGCACGAAGGTCTTGTAGGCGAGCTTTCTCACAGCATACTGGCCCACGCTGGCGAACAGCGCGTCGCGCAACTGGTTCAAGCCCACCTGGATCAGCCGCACGACGTTATAGGCGATGACCAGCGCCGCCGGCACCAGCAGGAAGGCCGGCAGCGGCGGCGGCGTGTGCGCGTCGCCGGCCAGCGCATCGGTCGCCCATTTGAAGAAATAGGGCACGGCGACCAGCACAAGCTTGGAGACGATGAGGTAGAAGGTCGCCCAGACCACGCGGGCGCGCAGGTCGGCGCGCTCGTCCGGCCACATATAGGGCCAGAGATGAACGAGCGTCTTCAGGGTCGAACCTGAGTCCGCCGAGACAGTCTTTTCGGCCAATTTTTTCTTCCCTGTCTTCCGCCCCTTCGACGGCCAAACCGCGCGGTCGGATTTTGGTTCTTTCAAAGCTCGCGGATGCGCGGTTCCGTGCAGCCGACCGGCTGCGGCTCGTCGCAGCAGGCCTCGACCAACGCCGTGACCCCTTGCGCGGTGGCGGCGAGTGCGGCGCGGTCGATCTCGTAGATGGAGCGCTGCCGGTCGGGCTTGACGCGGACCAGGCCCGCTTCGACCAGCACCTTCAGGTGCTGCGACACCGTCGACTGGGCGAGATCGAGCCGTCCGACCACGTCCTTGCAGCAGCAGCGGTCGCTGGCGGCGAGATACCGGAGAATCTCCATCCGCTTGCGATGCGACAGCGCACCGAGACGCTCGGCCAGCCGCTCAGCGGGCAGGCACTCGGCAGGCGTGGCGGGCGACAGCATCTTCATCGTCCATCGACGATAGACGATGAAGTGCGGATCGACAACTGCTCGAATGACGATTTCAGGATTTGTGTTCCCCCGCGCAGGCGGCGGGTGGAATTTCCGTTCCTGCGCCCCGCAGCGGACATTTATCGTCCGCAGCGGCGGAGGTCTATCGCCGCGCGGAGACGAGAAGCATCATCGGCCGCTCCAACTCCTCCGCCAGTTCGGGCGTCTGGGCGATCTGCTGGCGCGACGGGGCGAACTCCTCGACGCCAAGAATCTCGAAGCCCGCGCGGATCAGCGTGTTGAGCGTCGTGCCGATGGTCCGGTGATGCTTGATCACGCCCTTGGCGAACCAGTCGGTCCGGCGCTCGCCTTCGACGGAGTAGCGATTGACCGGCCAAGTCTTGCGCCCGTCCTCGTCGGCGAACCAGTGCGGGTGGACCGCCGCCATGAAGATCGGATGCTCGATGGTGAACACGAGATGCCCGCCGGGAACCAGCGCCTGATGGAGCACGCGGACAAGGCGGTCGAAATCCCCGACGTAGTGAAAAGTCAGCGCGCTGTAGGCGAGGTCGAAGGCCGCCTTCGGCAGGTCCAGGACCTCGAGATCGGCGACGCGGTATTCTACTGCGGGATCGCGCGTATCCGCCCTCGCCCGGCCGATCATGTTCTCCGACAGGTCGAGGCCGAGCACGGAGGCCGCGCCCTGCTCGCGCATCCAGCGCGACGCCCAGCCGAAGCCGCATCCCAGATCGACGACGCGCTTGCCGGAGAGCGCCGGCAGCATCGCCCGGATGGCCGGCCATTCGGGTGCACCGTCGAGGCCGCGCACCTGTCTCGGGATCCGGCTGTAACCGGCGAAGAAGTCGGGGTTGTCGTAGATGTTCTGTGCCATCGGATTCTCCATCGTGTCGGACGGGACGAGGCACCTTCAAGACCGAAAAAACCTCGTCCGCGGGGGCGAGGCCAGGGTTGGCGATTACAGCTGATCAGTCAGCGTGGTCGACATCCCGGCATCCCGCCTTTGGGGATGCCGGCGAACCGGGAAACAATATGGGTGTCCTTGTCGGCCATGGCGTCGACCATCAGCCAAACGGCCGCTCCGGTCAAGCCGCAAGCCATCCGTATGCAGGGCGATCGCATATGGAAGTTCTGGAAGCGTCGGCGGGCGGGTTACCCCCACCCCTAACCCCTCCCCTCAAGGGGGAGGGGGACTTTGCGGCCGCCATGCCGAGCGAAATCGTCACCGATTCAAGTCTGGCACAACTGCGGCAAGATCCCCCTCCCCCTTGAGGGGAGGGGTTAGGGGTGGGGGTAACTCCATATGCGATTCCCCTGCATCCGTATGGGCGTGACGGCAGCCGACGAATGCGGCCGCACGCGGCCTGCCCCCGCCCGCTACTGGCGGACCGGAGGCGGAACCGCCTGCGCGCCGAGGCGGGTCATATCGGCCTTCTCGCCCTGGCCGGAACGCTCCGGCACGCTGAACACCTGACCCGGCAGGATCAGGTCGGGATCGCGGATCTGGTCCTGGTTGGCGAGGTAGATGGTCGAATAGCGCGTGCCGTAGCCGTAGACGCGCCGCGAGATGCGCCACAGCGTATCGCCGCGCCGGATGATGACGGCGCCGTCGACGCTCTGCAGCTTCGGAGCCAAGGCCTCCGTCGGCGCGGCGGAAGGCTGGCCGGACTGCTCGGCCGGGTCGGCGGCGACAGCCGGCTGCTCCGGCGCCTGCGGCTGCGCGGCGGCAGGCGCTTGCGGAGCGGTTTCAGCCGCCGTGCCGGCAGCCGGCGCGGTCTCGGCCGGAGTGGCGGCGGGCGCCTGCGGCTGCACCGTCCCGGTCTGCGCGGCCTGCTCGCTCGCGGCCGCAGCGGCAGGCTTGTCGCCGGGCTTGGCCCCGGCGGCCGGGGCCTGCTCGGCCCGCGGCATATGCGGCGCCACGGCGGCGATGTTCTCGCCGGCCTCGCGCTCGAACGGCACGGCGGCGCGCGCCAGGACCTTGGAACCGTTCGGCTCGAGCGCATCGACGCGGATGATGTAGTCGCCGACCGGCAGGTCGCGCTCGGCCTCGACCAGGAAGCGGCCGGCAGGCGAGGCCGTCGTCTGGCCGAGCAAGGTCTCGTTGGCATAGGCGCGCAGCAGCCGGCCGGGATCGGCCGAGCCGGCGACGAAGATTCGCCGCCCCTCGATCTCCACCGCCTCGACGGCAACGCGCGGCTCGCCGGCGGCCTGTTCGACAGGAGGCTGGGCCGGGGCGGGTTTGGGCGCGGCGGCCACCTGGTCGCCGGCCGGAGCGGCCGGCTTCTCTTCCGCCGGTGCAGCTTCGCTGGTGGCAGGTTTGTCCCCGGCCGCGGCGGGTTGGTCCTCGGTGACAGCCGGCTTCCCGTCGGGTGCCAAGGGCTTGGCGGGGGGCTGCTCCTCCGCCGGCCTGGCTGCCGTCGCAGGCTTGGCCGTCGTGTCGGATGTTCCGGCAGCGGGGGCCGCAGGCGCCTCCGCATTCGGCTGCCGCGGCTTGGGAACGGTGATCAGCTCAGCCGGTTTTCCCGGCGCCTCGACCAGCGCCAGCACCTGTCCGTCCGGCGCCTCCGGGACGGAAACCACGGCCGTCTCGGTCGAGGTCGCCACGACATTGCCGGGCGCGGTGGAGCGCAGCACGATCTGGTAGTTGCCGGGTTTCAGCGGCTGGTCGACCGCGATGGCGAAGTCGCCGTCGGGCCCCGCAACCGCGCTGCCGATGACGCGCGAGCCGATGACCGCCTCGACCCTAGCCTGCGGCGCGGCGCGGCCGGCGATCACGATGGAGCCGTCGCCCTGCACGCGCACCAGATCGAAGGACGGAACCTGCACTTCCGGCTGCGGCGCCGCAACCTCGGCCGGCGGCGTAGCAGCAGCCGGCGCGGCGGCCTTCTCCTGCGGCGCCTCGGCCGGCGGCAGCGCCGCGACCTTCGGCGTCGTCTGCGCCGGCGCTTCCGCTGCCGGCGGATTGAGATAGGGGTCGAACACGCCCGCCACATAGGCCGTCGTCGCGGCCGCAGCCGATCCTCCCGCCAGAAACAGGAGCACCTTGATCGGAGTCACCATAGTCCCGTGCCCATTAGCCAATTAAGGGGGGTCTAGCGTGTTTTGACGGCACCGACAAGGAAATGCCCCATTGTTCCCTTGACCGGCGCGGGCGACATACTAACCAATCACAGCATGAACACGATTCGATCCGTCTGCGTCTACTGCGGTTCCTCGCCCGGCCGCAGCGAAGTGTATCTGAAGGCGGGGCGCACGCTCGGCCGCTCGCTGGCGCAAGCCGGGCTTCGGCTGATCTACGGCGGCGGCACCAAGGGCATCATGGGCGCCGTCGCCGACGGGGCGCTCCGGGCGGGCGGCAAGGTGACCGGCATCATACCGCGCTTCCTGCTCAACCGCGAGGCGACCGAGGCGGGCCTCGACCGGCTCGACGAGCTGATCGTCACCGAGAACATGCATGAGCGCAAGCACAGGATGTTCGAGCAGTCCGACGCTTTCGTGGCGCTGCCGGGCGGCATCGGCACGGTCGAGGAGATCGTCGAGATCATGACCTGGGCGCAGCTCGGCCACCACCGCAAGCCCATCGTCTTCGCCAATATCGAGGGCTTCTGGGCACCGATGCTGGCGCTGATGGACCATATGCGCGCCGAGGGCTTCATCCACACCGGGCACCTAGTGCAGCCGCTGGTGATCGACAAGGTCGAGGCGATCGTGCCGGGGATCCTGGTCGAGGGTGCCGGCGTCGATGCGCCGACCGACGGCGTGCAGGCGGTGATCGACAAGATGTGATCGAACGTCGTCCTGTCACGCCGGCGGCGCAGTCGTGTTATAGGGAAAGCGACGGGAAAAGCGGGCTGCCGCCATGGACGACATCGTAAAATCCCAGCCCGCACCGCTGTCCGGCCATGTGCCCGACGAGCACGGCCTGTTCTTCACCTACCGTTTTGATGCCGCCGGCTTCGCCGCGCAGGGCAGTGCCAACGGCGGCTGGTCGTGGCGCAGCTACGACATCGGCGACCTGCGCGCCCGCAAGGAGATCGCTGCCGAGGCCGCCCTGCCCGCGCCGGTGCGCGACGCGTTCCTGTCGTCCGGCCATGCCTGCCACATCGACCTCGAGGACGGCTGGCTCCATGGCGACCTGCCCGACCTGCGGCACGATTATTCCAACGAGGCGCGCGGCCTCGGCCATTTCCGCTTCGCCTTCAACGAGCGGATGCTGATCGGCGCGCGCAAGCAGCCGCTGCGCTCGGTCGATGCCGTGCGCGCCAAGATCGACGGCCGCGCGCGGCCGTTCCGCTCGCCGGCCGAGCTGATCGAGGCGGTGATGAGCCAGTCGCTCGACGGCATGGCCAGGGAGCTTGCCGGCCTCGGCGAGCAACTCGACGGCATCGAGGACCGCATCGTCTGCGATTCCTGGCACAACGAGCGCCAGTCGCTCGTCGAGGTCCGCCGCAAGCTCGTGGTCATCCACCGCCAAATGGCGACGCTGACCAGCCTGTTCCGCCATCTCGACCAGTCGCATCACGACGACCTGCCGCCGGCAATGGCCGACATGGCGGCGCGGCTGTCGCACCAGTCCTTCGCACTCAACCACGACAGCGAGCAGTTGCAGGGCCGCGCCAGGCTGCTGCAGGACGAGCTGATGGCCAAGCTGACGGCGCAGACCAACCGGCTGCTCTACCTGCTGTCGGTCATGACCGCCGTGCTTTTGCCGATGACCATCATCTCCGGCCTGTTCGGCATGAATGTCGGCGGCCTGCCCTTCCTCAACGAGACCGCCGGCTTCTGGATCGTGACGCTGCTGTCGCTCATCGTCGCGGGGACGACGCTGTATCTGGTGCGAAGGCTGGGCGACGGGAGGTAGCGGGGCTGGTCGCTCCGCGGCTCTGGTGGGTCTTTCGAGGCTCGCCCGACAAGCGGCCGCTACGTCGTCGCCCGAAAATCCTCGACGATCTCGCCGGCAGCAAGGGTCTCGGCCTCGTGGTCGGGCTCGCGCCAGGTCTCGGCAAGGCCGGCGGCATACCAGTCGCGCATCGCCGGCAGGCCGAGCAGCCGGGCCGGATAATCCGCAGCGGCGCCTTCAAAGGTCAACCCGTAGGATTGCGCGCGGAAGGCGACGGGCGCGAAGTAGGCGTCGACGCCGGTGAAGGCCGGGCCGGCGAGGAACGGCCCGCCGAAGCGCGCAAGGCCGTCGTTCCAGAGGTCGGAGAGGCGGAAGAGATCCTGCTTCAGCGCCGCCGACTTCTCCTTCGGGCGGACGCGCACGCCGCAATTCATCGGGCAGTCGTTGCGCAGCGCGGTGAAGCTGGAGTGCATTTCCGCCACCGCCGAGCGCGCCCAGGCCCGCGCCTTCGCGTCCTCGGGCCACACGCCGGGATGGCGCTCGGCCAGATATTCGACGATCGCCAGTGAATCCCAGACCGGCCAGCCGTCATCAGTCAGGCAGGGCACGCGGCCGTTCGGCGAGAAGGCGCGGAACAGCGTGAAGCTGGACCCCGTCGGGAATTCGACCTGGTGCTCCTCGAACGGGATGCCGAGCACGCGCATCAGCACCCATGGCCGCAGCGACCAGGACGAATAGTTCTTGTTGGCGATGTGCAGCGTGTACATGGCTTCCCCTCAACCCTGCCCTTTGTCCTGCCGGCGGAAAAACATCGACCACGAATAGATGGCGAGCGCCGCCCAGATCAGGCCGAAGGCCACCGCCTGCACCCCGCCGAACGGCTCGCCGAACACGAAGACGGCGATCAAAAGCACGATCGACGGGCCGATATACTGCATGATGCCGATGGTGGAGAAGCGCAGCAGCTTTGCGCCGAAGGCATAGAGCAGCAGCGGCGTCGCGGTGATGGGGCCGCATATCAGAAGCAGCGCGATGTCGCCCGGCTGCGAGGCCAGGAAATGGCCCTCGCCGTGCATCTGCAGCCAGAGGATGAAGCCCAGCGCCGGCAGGCAGAGGATCAGCACTTCGAGGAAAAACCCCTGGCTGGGGCCGATCGGCAGCGTCTTGCGCAGATAGCCGTAGACGGCGAAGGTGAGCGCCAGCGCCAGCGACACCCAGGGCAGGCCGCCCGCCTGGACGGTGAGGATGGCGACCGCCAGCACCGCCAGCCCGACCGCGACGAACTGCGCCCGGCTCAGCTTCTCGCCGAGCAGCGCCGCGCCCATCACCACGCTGACCAGCGGGTTGATGTAATAGCCGAGCGCCGTCTCGACGGCGCGGTCGGCGGCGATCGCCCAGACATAGATGCCCCAGTTGACGGTGATCAGCGCCGCCGTCACCGCCGCCATGATCAGAGTGCGAGGCGAGCGCAGCGCCGCCTTCAGGTCGGCGGTGCGGCCGAGCAGCAGCAGCACGACGCCGGCGATCGGCACCGACCAGACGATGCGGTGCGCCACCACCTCGTCGGCGGGGATATGCGCCAGCATCTTCATGAAGATCGGCTGGACGCCCCAGAAGCTGTAGGCGGCGAGCGCGAAGAAGAAGCCGCGCTGGGCGGCGTGGCGGTCCTGTGCCGGGGCTTCGACGGTCATGGGCGCCCCTATGCGCCCATGCGGCGGTCAGCACCATCCAAAAATTGTGATGGACCGCTGCAATTCCGGTGATGGACCAGAGTCTGTCGATATTCAGGCCAGAACGGGCTGCAAATGGAGTTTTTCTCCGCTTCCGGTGCTCATGTACATATTCGTACACTCCGCTCCGGTTCTCGAAAAACACCATTTTCGCCTCGTTCCGACCTGAATCTCGACAGACCCAAGCCCGCTACTCCGCCGCCACCAGCCCGGCCATGTCGCGGTTCTTCATCAGCTTGAAGACGATCGAATCCATCAGCGCCTGGAAGGAGGCGTCGATGATGTTCTCCGACACGCCGACCGTCCACCAGCGCGCGCCGGTGGAATCGTGCGATTCGACCAGCACGCGGGTGATCGCCTCGGTGCCGCCGTTGAGGATGCGCACCTTGAAGTCGGCGAGCTCGAGATCGGCGATCTCGTGCTGGTATTTGCCGAGATCCTTGCGCAGCGCGATGTCGAGCGCGTTGACCGGGCCGTGGCCCTCGGCCACCGACATCTTCTCCTCGCCGTCGATGGTCACCCTGACGATCGCCTCCGACACGGTCTTCAGATTGCCGTTGGCGTCGTAGCGGCGCTCGACCATGCAGCGGAAGGAGGCGACGCTGAAGAATTCCGGCAGGCCGTGCAGGATCTTTCTGGCCAAAAGCTCGAAGCTGGCGTCGGCGCCCTCATAGGCATAACCCTCCGCCTCGCGCTCCTTGACCTGTGCGATCAGCGAATCCAGGCGGTGGTCGGCGCGCGGCACCTCGATGCCGCGGCGCTTCAGCTCGGCGATGAAGTTGGCCTTGCCGCCCTGGTCGGACACCATGACCTTGCGGCGGTTGCCGACCGCCTCCGGCGGCACGTGCTCGTAGGTCTTGGGGTCCTTGACCAGCGCCGAGGCGTGGATGCCGGCCTTGGTGGCGAAGGCCGACGCGCCGACATAGGGCGCCTGCGACTCGGGTGCGCGGTTGAGCAGTTCGTCGAAATTGCGCGACAGCCGCGAGATGCCGGCCAGCGCCTCGGCCGAGATGCCGGTCTCGAACCGGTCGGCATAGGCGGGCTTCAGCATCAGCGTCGGGATCAGCGTGATCAGGTTGGCGTTGCCGCAGCGCTCGCCGATGCCGTTCAGCGTGCCCTGGATCTGGCGCACGCCCGCCTCCACGGCGGCCAGCGAGTTCGCCACCGCCTGGCCGGTGTCGTCATGGGCGTGGATGCCGAGGTTTTCGCCGGGAATGCCGGCGGCGATCACTTTTGCGACGATGTCGCGGATTTCCGAGGGCTGCGTACCGCCATTGGTGTCGCACAGCACCACCCAGCGCGCGCCGGCCTCCAGCGCGGTCTTGGCGCAGGCCAATGCATAGTCGGCATTGGCCTTGAAGCCGTCGAAGAAATGCTCGCAGTCGACCATCGCCTCCTTGGCCGAAGCGCGCGCGACCTCGACCGAGGCGCGGATGGCGTCGAGGTTCTCCTCGTTGGTGCAGCCGAGCGCCAGCCGCACGTGATAGTCCCAGCTTTTTGCGACGAAGCAGATGGCGTCAGACTTGGCCTGCAGCAGTGCCGCGAGGCCGGGATCGTTGGAGGCCGACACGCCGGCGCGCTTGGTCATGCCGAAGGCGACGAACTTCGCCCTCGCCGTGCGCTTGTCGGCGAAGAAGGCGGTGTCGGTCGGATTGGCGCCGGGGTAGCCGCCCTCGACATAGTCGATGCCGAACTGGTCGAGCATGGCGGAGATGGCGATCTTGTCCTCGACGGAAAAGTCGATGCCCGGCGTCTGCTGGCCGTCGCGCAGCGTGGTGTCGAAGAGGGTGAGGCGTTCGCGTTTCATTGCAGTTTTCCGACGGTAGGCGCCCCTTCGCACCCCCCTCCGTCCTGCCGGACATCTCCCCCGCAAGGGGGGAGATCAGCCGGCCGGTTTGCTTTCGCCAATCGCCAGCGTTGCAGGACAGTCGCCAGGGTAGAAGCTGCCGATCTCCGCCCTTGCGGGGGAGATGTCCGGCAGGACAGAGGGGGGTGCGAAGGGGCGAGAGATGTCATGATGTCCTGCCCGCAAACCTGTCCGTCGCGTCGATCAGCCGGTCGAGGATGCCCGGCTCGGAGAAGGCATGGCCGGCGCCCTCGACCAGGAAGAACTCCGCATCCGGCCAGGCCTTGTGCAAAGCCCAGGCATATTTCGCCGGACACGGCATGTCGTAGCGGCCGTGCACGATGACGCCGGGAATGCCTGCGAGCTTGTGCGCATCGCGCAGCAGCTGCCCCTCCTCCATCCAGCCGGCATGCACGAAATAGTGGTTCTCGATGCGGGCGAAGGCCAACGCGAAATCGTCCTCGCCGAACTTGTCGCTGGTCTCGGGCTCCGGCAGCAGCGTGATCGTCTCGCCTTCCCACAGGCTCCAGGCGCGCGCCGCCTCGATCTGCGCCTTGCGGTCCGTGCCGGTCAGCCGCCTGCGGTAGGCCGCCATCATGTCGCCGCGCTCGGCCTCGGGGATCGGCGCGACGAAGCGCTCCCATTTGTCCGGGAACATTTCCGAGACGCCGAACTGATAATACCAGGCGAGCTCGGCCTTGGTCAGCGTGTAGATGCCGCGCACCACCAGCTCGCTCACCCGCTCCGGATGCGTCTCGGCATAGGCGAGCGCCAGCGTGGAACCCCACGAGCCGCCGAGCACCAGCCAGCTTTCGAAGCCGCACAGTTGTCGCAGCCGCTCGATGTCGGCAACGAGGTGCCAGGTGGTGTTGGCCTCCAGCGAGGCGTTCGGCGTGGACTTGCCGCAGCCGCGCTGGTCGAACAGGACCACGTCGTAAAGTGCCGGATCGAACAGGCGGCGATGCTTTGGCGAGATGGTGCCGCCGGGGCCGCCATGCAAAAACACCGCCGGCTTGGCGCCCCTGGTGCCGACACGCTCCCAATAGACGGTGTGGCCGTCGCCGACGTCGAGAAGACCGGTCTCGAAAGGCTCGATCTCGGGATAGAGGCTACGCAACGCTTCACTCACAGCTTCAGTCCGTGTTCGGGCCACACCGGCGTCTCGTGGTCGGGATGCTGGAAGGAGATGATCTGCTCCTGCCGCATGTAGTAGCCGGGGTCGTCATGCACCGGCGCCTCGAAGATCTTGTCCACCCAGGGCAGCCGCGCGGCATGGTTCACCTGGATCTTTGGCGCCAGATCCGAGCGGTCGTCGAAGGTGCCGATGGCGATCTCCAGCCCGTCGGGATGGCGATAGGTCATCGGCGTGCCGCAGCGCTGGCAGAAGCCGCGGTCGATGTTCACCGACGAGCGGAAATAGCTCGGCTCCTCGCGCACCCATTCGACGCCGTCCTTGGGCGCCGTCACCAGTGCCGAGAAGAACGATCCGAACTGTTTCTGGCACATGCGGCAATGGCAGATGGAAGCTCGGCCGGGCTCGCCGCGGATGCGGTAGCGCACGGCGCCGCACTGGCAGCCGCCGGTTCGAACGGTGTCGGTCATGGTCTTGCCTCCGTCTTCGAGGTTTCTGGGGGCCACTGGTCGGTGTCGTGGTCGGGATGCTGGCGATTGCTGCGCCGGACAGCCACCACCCAGTCGACATCCGGCCCGCCGCCCGTCTCGCCGTCGTCGCGCACCGACGTCAGCTCGGCAAACCAGGGCATGCGGCTCTGGATGCCGTCCTGCGACTTCGGCTTGTGGCGCTCGGGATGGTCGAGCGAGCCGATGGTGATCGCCATATGGCCGTGGTCGCCGATGTAGCAGAGCGGCGTGCCGCAGGCGGCGCAGAAACCGCGCTGGCCGGCGTCGGAGCTGCGAAACGTCGCCGGCCGGCCGCGCGTCCAGGTCACGTCCTTGGGTGAAACGGCGATCATGGCGGAAAACAAGTTTCCCATCGCCTTCTGGCACATGCGGCAGTGGCAGAGATAGGCGTCCTGGCCGGGGTCGGCGACGGCATAGCGCACCGCGCCGCACTGGCAGCCGCCGGTAAGGGGAAGCGCGCTCATGGACGATCCTCCGGTGGCCAGCGGTCGGTGTCGTGGTCGGGGTGCTGGTAGGAGACGAGATCGGCCAGGAACGGGGCCTCGCCGATGTCGGCCATCGTCTCCTCGCAGGGCAGGCCGGGGACGGCGTCGACATAGGGCAGCTTCGCCTCGGTGCCCCACTGCATCTTCGGCGCGATCTCCTCCGGCTTGTCGAAGGCGGCGATGGCGAGCGCCACGCCGTCCGGCGCCTCGTAGCTGAGCGGCGTGCCGCAGTCGCCGCAGAAGCCTCGCGAGGCATAATTCGACGAGCGGAATTTTTTCGGGGCGCCGCGCGTCCAGATGAGTTTTGCGCCGCGCACCGAGACCAGCGGCAGGTAGAAATTGCCGGCCGCCTTCTGGCACATGCGGCAATGGCAGACCGAGGCGTCGCCGAGCGCGCCCTCGACGCGGAACCGCACCGCGCCGCACTGGCAGCCGCCCGAATACAGGGGGATGTTGTCGAGGCTCATCGCGCTCACCCCCTGGCCGGCTCGAACTCGTGGCAGACGGCCTCGATGTTGTTGCCGTCCGGGTCGAGGACGAAGGCGCCGTAATAGTTGGGATGATAGTGCGGCCGCAGGCCCGGCGCGCCATTGTCCCTGCCCCCGGCGGCCAGTGCGGCCTGATGGAAGCCGTCGACCTCGGCTCTGCTGCGCGCGGTGAAGGCGATGTGCTGCCGGTCCTTCGGCTTGTCGCCCTGGTGCAGCCAGAAGGTCGGCCGCTCACGGCCGTAGCCGCCGACCTTCACCCCGCCGGTGAACTCCTGCGGCACCATCATGATCAGCGAGGCGCCGAGCGGCGCCATCGCCTGGTCGTAGAAGGCTTTCGAGGCGTCGAAATCGGATACGGAAATGCCGGTGTGGTCGATCATGGATCAATCTCCTCCGCTGGGACTGCCGCCAGCATAACATCGGTCGCGGCCTGCGGTTGATCCAGCCCCGGCGGCGATGACGACATGCTGACAGACACCGTCGATATCGCGGAGGATGTCGTCGTTCCAGAAGCGGAGGACGGTCCAGCCGCGACCTTCGAGATAGGACGACCTCACTGCGTCCTTTGCCTGATTTTCTACTTCCCCGTGCTGGCTGCCATCCACTTCGACGATCAGGCGATGAGACGGGCAGGCGAAATCGACGATGTAGGGTCCGATCGGCACCTGCCGTTTGAAGCCAAGCCCCATCAAACGATGCGCGCGGATCTCGTTCCACAGCTTCAGCTCTGCGTCGGTCATGACACGGCGCATCGATTTGGCGTTGCGGCGCTGACGGGGCGGAACGAGGTCGTGACCCATCAGCGACGGCCTTCCGTCATGCCGCGCGTCGGCGCCTCAGGGACAAAGCGGACACGTCTTTCCCTTAACCGAGCGGACAGGCTGGCGGGACAGCACCCCCCTCTGTCCTGCCGGACATCTCCCCCGCAAGGGGGGAGATCAGCCTTCGCGTCGGCTTTCGCCAATCGCCAACGCTGGAGAAGGAGCGGTGGCCACGAAGCTGCCAATCTCCCCCCTTGCGGGGGAGATGTCCGGCAGGACAGAGGGGGGTGCTGTCCAGCCGACCTGTCCACCGTGTCGCGCGCCGCCCTCACCGCTTCACCTCCCACGTGGTGACACGCTCGCCGGTGACGGGGTCTTTTCCGTCCTTGAGCTGGATGCCCTCAGCCAGAAGCTCGTCGCGGATGCGGTCGGCCTCGGCCCAGTTCTTGTCGCGGATGAAGGCGAGGCGTGCCTCGATACGCGACATGATGACTGCCGTCGGTAGCTGAACGTCGCGCTGTAGCCACTCGATCGGACTCTGATTGAGCAAGCCAAGCAGCCGAGCCGAAGCTAGGGCAACAGCCGCGTCCTCCGGCTCATAGAAGTCCCAGCCCAACTCTGAAATGCCCGTCTCAAGCTCGCCTATTTGAGAAGAACTAAACATCAAGGCGAGTTCTTCAAACGCTCTCGCCGTATTAAGATCGTCGGCCAACGATTCAAGGAAATGGCTACGTGGTGCGCTGGGCTCTAAAGGCCATACTTCAGCGAGCATTCGGTACCAGCCAGTTAGAATATTCTCCGCGTTTTCCAGCTTGCGCACTGAAAAATCGATCGGCTCGCGATAATGCGTCATCAGCATCGCCAGCCGCAGCACCTCGCCAGGCCATTTCCGCCCCCCGAACTTCTCCGTGTGCAGCAGTTCGAAAATGGTGACGAAATTGCCCTCGCTCTTCGACATCTTCCGCCCCTCGACCTGCAGAAAGCCGTTGTGCAGCCAGTAATTGGCCATCACGTCGGTGCCGTGGGCGCAGCGGGACTGGGCGATCTCGTTCTCGTGGTGGGGGAAGATCAGGTCGAGGCCGCCGCCGTGGATGTCGAAAACCTCGCCGAGATAGGCGGCCGACATGGCCGAGCATTCGATGTGCCAGCCGGGGCGGCCGCGGCCCCACGGCGAGTTCCAGCCCGGCTCCTCGGGGGAAGAAAGCTTCCAGAGGACGAAGTCGCCGGGGTTCTTCTTGTGCGCGTCGACGGCGACGCGGGCGCCGGCCTGCTGCTCGTCGAGCGGGCGTTTCGACAATTGCCCGTAATCCGGCATCGAGCCGGTGTCGAACAGAACTTCGCCTTTGGCTTCATAGGCATGGCCGCGTTCGATAAGGCGCTGAATCAAGGAAATCATGTCGGCGCGCCCGTCGGCGCGCGGCTCGACGAATTCGGTGGCGCGCGGCTCGTGCGTCGGCGCGAGGCAGCCGAGCGCCCTGACGTCCTCGTGGAACTGGGTGGCGGTCTTTTCGGTGACGCGGCGGATCGCCTCGTTGAGCGAAAGCCGCCCGGCGGCGATCTCGCCGCCGAAGTCGCGCAAGGCCCGGTCGTTGATCTTGTCGTCGACGTCGGTGATGTTGCGGACATAGGTGACGTGGTTTTCGCCATAGAGGTGGCGCAGCAGGCGGAACAGCACGTCGAAGACGATGACCGGCCGGGCATTGCCGATATGGGCGAAGTCATAGACGGTCGGCCCGCACACATACATGCGCACGTTCTTGGGGTCGATCGGGACGAAAACCTCCTTCGCCCGCGTCAGCGTGTTGGTGAGCCGCAAACCCTTGCCGTCCGTCATCGTCCGTCCCGATCCGTTTTCAAGGAGCTCCGCCGGACGGCGCAAGCTCCAGCCTGCTGGCCGGGACGGTTTTCGTGTCGGAGAAGGATGAGCGAAAACGACCGGACCAGCGACAGCGCTAGCCGATAATGCAGATGCCGCAAATGGCGATCGTCGTTTTCATGGTCCGCCTTATGGCGCCGCGCCGGCGTTTTCGTCAAGCGCCTGATCGCGAAATGCGACAGGCCGCGCGCGAATGTTACGACATCGCCGCACGGGCGGCACCTTTTCGTTGCATTCTCCGGCTAAATTAAAAGCTTGGCAGAACGCGGCCGGAGGCGGTCGTGTCGGGAAAGCCACACCGACAAGCTTTCCTTAAGCATGCCTATACATAATCGTTCGAATTGTCGGAGAATGTAGGAGTGCCGGCCACGGATTCGTCAAAATCGACACCCACGTGACCGGCAGCAGGACCTACCCAAGGGAAGAGTAAAATGTCCATCCTCAAGAGCGAAGCCGAACGGGCCCGCGCTCAATATGCAAGCCTCGTCAAGCACTACCGTGCGATCGGCCCTGCGGCCATCGCGGCGGCGGTCGCCGCGGCGAAGAAGCGGAAGCCCGCAAAGCCGGCCAAGGCCTGAAGCACGGCCGAGGACGCCTCCCCGCCAAAGGGCGAGGCCGACGGGCGATCCTGAACGCGGCCGCGGGCCGGGGGGATCGCAAAGCTGAGAAACCATTGACCGGTTGCCAGCCGCCTGCTCAGCGGGCGGTGGTTTGGTGCACGCCGCCGACGACAGATCCCAGCGCCATGCCGCCGCTCACAACAGGCTGAGCTGGCCATCGTCGGGCGGCGGCCTGCGCTTGGGCTCCGCGGCGACGACCGTCTCGACGGCGGCGACACGCGCCTGGATCTCCGGGCCGGTGTTGGCGACCTTGTTGACGAGGTCGGACACCGGGATCGCCTCGAACAGGCCCGGCTCGGCCGGCCGCATGATGTCGGCGACGTCGCGCGGTTCCAGCCGGCGGCAGTCGAGCCAGCGCGAAAAATCCTCGGGCCGCACCACCACCGGCATGCGGTTGTGGATCGGCGCGATGTCCGGGCTGGCTTCGGCGGTGAGAATGGCGCCGGTGTCGATCTCCGAGCCGTTCGGGTCGGCATAAGTCTCCATCAGGCCGGCAAAGGCGACAAGCCCGCCCTGTCGCGGCTTGAGGAAATAGGGCTGCCTGGTGCGGCCGACGGTCCTCCATTCGTAGAAGCCGGTCGCGGGAACGAGGGCGCGGCGGTGCCGCAGCGGCGCCTTGAACGCCGCCCGCTCGCCCGCCGTCTCGGCGCGCGCGTTGATCAGCAGCGGCAGGCTTTTCGGATCCTTCGCCCAGCCGGGGATGAGTCCCCAGCGTACCAGCAGCGCCCTCCGGTCCGGCAGGTTCGAGCCCGGGTCGCGCGGCGGACCGGCGATCGCCATCAGGATCGGCTGCGTCGGCGCGATGTTGTAGCGCGGCGGGAACGCCTCCAGGTCCATCAGCGCCAGGAACAGCGCAACCTGGTCCGGCGTCGCCGTCAGCGTGAACCGTCCGCACATGCCGCCCCACCCTGTCCTGTCTGAAGCCCCGCCGAAGGAACCCGGGGCAACCGAAACGCGCATGCGGGCCATGCGGGAAACCGGTCCCGATTCGCGTCGCCATGCGCTAACAGTGTGGCGATGCGGGACGACGGCCGCAACCGCCGCGGTCATGAGTCCCGCCGGACCGCACAGGAGGACCGCCCGCATGAGCGAAGCCGCTCCCATTCCAGCCGTGTCGGTGGCGCTGGTGCGCGGCGACCGCGTGCTCCTTGTCAAGCGCGGCCTGGCGCCGTCGCGCGGCCTCTATGCCTTCCCCGGCGGGCGCGTCGAGGCCGGCGAAACGCTGGAGCAGGCGGCGCGGCGCGAACTGTTCGAGGAGACGGGCCTGCAGGCCGGCCCGCTCACCCCCGTCGCCGACCTGGTGGTGGGCGGCGCCAAGGGCGACGCGCCTGTTCTCTACCGGCTGCAGGTGTTTTCAGCGCCGCATGTCGGCGGCGAGCCGGTGAGCGCCGACGATGCCGAGGAAGCCGCCTTCTTCACCCTCGAGGAATTGCGGGCGCTGCCGCTCACCGGCTCGATCGAGGAGATCGCCGAGCGCCTGCTGGTGCTCCGCTGAGCCGTGCGCAAGCGCCCTCTTCGCCTTCCCCTCGCCAAAATGATCTGCCAGAGTTTGCGCATGGGACGGGTCACAGCGGCAGCAATCGCCTTGTCGGCGGTCGTTTTCACGGCCGCGTCCGTTCCGGCACGGGCGGCGGACGGACCGTTCGAGGGCGGCCTGCTGCGCCTCTCCGAAATCCTCGGATCGCTGCATTTCCTGCGCAACCTGTGCGGCGAGAGCGGCGACACCTGGCGTTCCGAGATGGAAAAGCTGCTGGCGACGGAAAATCCCGATGCGGCGCGCCGCGCCCGCTTCATCGCCAGCTTCAACCGCGGCTACCGGTCCTTCGAGGGCACCTATACGAGCTGCACGGCCTCGGCGACGGAGGCGATCGGCCGCTACATGAAGGAAGGCGAGGAACTGACGCGCGAGATCGCGACGCGCTATGGCAGTTAGGACGCTGTTAACTTTTCCGGCAATGCGGGCGTGCAGTGCTGGGCAAGTGTGGTAGAAACCCTTAACGGGACATTAAAAATTTGAATCAACTTGGCCGTGCACGGTCGCGATTCAAGAGTGATGCGAAGGGTGCGGATGTGAGTATCGAGCAGAACGCGAGTGACATCGACGCCTTGGTGCGCGAGGAGAAGCGCCTCACTGCCGTCGAATGCCACACGGAGGCCTGGGCGGAAGGACTTTCGGCCGGGATCGAGGCCGACATCATCGCCGAAGCCGCCCTGGCCACCGCGCTCGGCGAAATCTTTCGCAGCAATGGCGAAGAGGTCGCCCTCTCGCTTCTCGACAAAATGCGCGAAAAGTTGATCGCTGGAGAGTTCGCTCCCTCCCAATCGCGACATTGAGTCGCCCCGAAAGCCGGCAATCCATGGTATGAGGCTGGCCGGAATCGCGGCGCGGGGCCGCGTTCGCGGAGAAGTTGGAATGAGCATCAAGACGCCCGCGCAACTGCCTTCCCGAACGAAAAGAGGCATCTTCGAGACCTGCCGGCCGGCTCTGATCGGGCTCGGCCTCGGCATAGTCACCTCACTGGCCGCACAGCCCGCCTTCGCCCTCAGCGAGATCAAGCGCGAGGAACTGCCCGCTCCCGGCGCGGCGCAGCCGGACGGCGTCGACAAGGCGGTGCCGCTGCCCGATCCGATCGCCCCCTCGACGGAGGCCGAGCCGGAGGACGGGACGCCGGCCGAGCCGGGGACGGCGGTCGATCCCGCCGGGCCCGACACCGAGCAGGCGATCGAGCGGCCCGAACCGGACGAGCCCCTGCCGGAAATCCAGTACGACGTTTCCAAGCTGCCGCCGGCCGTCGGCGAGTTGCGCGACCAGCTGCTCGCCATCGCCAAGAGCGGCGACATCGAGAAGCTGCGGCCGCTGCTCGGCGCCGGCGACGACATGACCCAGCTTTCGCTGGCGGGCATCGACGGCGATCCGCTCGAATATCTGAAGGGACTCGCCGGCGACGAGGACGGCCAGGAGATTCTTGCGATCCTAGAGGAGGTGCTTTCGGCCGGCTACGTCCATCTCGACGCCGGTACGGCGGAAGAGCTCTACGTATGGCCGTATTTCTTCGCCATCCCGATCGACAAGCTCACCGGCCCGCAGCGGGTCGAGCTGTTCAAGATCGTCACGGCCGGGGACTATGAGGAGATGAAGGCCTACGGCTCCTACATCTTCTACCGCATCGGCATCACGCCAGCCGGCCGCTGGGCGTTCTTCGTGGCGGGGGAGTAGGCCCCGCCACGCGGCGGAACTACTCGATCGGCAGCGCCTCGGAAAACCGCACCGGCCGGCCCCTGCCCGGCGTCACGATCTCGCCTTCCCACATGATCCGTACACCGCGCACGAAGGCGCCGACCGGCCAGCCGGTGATGCGCTTGCCGTCATAGGGCGTCCAGCCTGCCCGCGAGCCAGCCTGGGCATTGGTGATCGTCTCCGTCCGCTTCAGGTCGACGATGGTGAAATCGGCGTCGTAGCCGGCGGCGATGCGGCCTTTGCCGGCCATGCCGAACAGGCGGTTCGGGCCGTGGCTGGTCAGGTCGACAAAACGCTCCAGCGTGAGCCGCCCGGCATTGACGTGGTCGAGCATGATCGGCACCAGCGTCTGCACGCCGGTCATGCCCGACGGCGACGCCGGATAGGGTTTTGCCTTTTCCTCTAGCGTATGCGGCGCATGGTCCGACCCGAGCACGTCGACGACGCCGTCGGCAACGCCGAGCCAGACGCCGTCGCGGTGGCGGGAGGCGCGCACCGGTGGGTTCATCTGGATCAGCGTGCCGAGCCGCTCATAGTCGTCCGCCGTCAGCGTCAGGTGGTGCGGCGTCGCCTCGCAGGTGGCGACGTCCTTGTGATCGCGCAGGAAGGCGATCTCCTCGGCCGTCGAGATGTGCAGCACATGGATGCGGGCCCTCGCCTTGCGCGCCACCGACACCAGCCGCTCGGTACAGCGAAGCGCTGCGATCTCGTCGCGCCAGACCGGGTGCGAGGCCGGATCGCCCTGCATACGCAGGCCGGCGCGTTCGCGCAGGCGGAACTCGTCCTCGGAATGGAAGGCGGCACGCCGCCGCGTGTTCCTCAGGATCGAGAAGACGCCGCCGTCGTCCTCGACCAGAAGGTCTCCGGTGGACGAGCCCATGAACACTTTTATACCGGCGGCGCCCGGCAGCCGCTCCAGCTCGCCCACCTCGGTGGCATTGTCGCGGGTGCCGCCGACCCAGAAGGCGAAGTCGCAATGCATGCGGTTCGTCGCCCGCGCCACCTTGTCGGCCAGCGCCGCCTCGCTGGTGGTCAGCGGGTTGGTGTTGGGCATCTCGAAGACGGTGGTGACGCCGCCCAGCACGGCGGCGCGCGATCCGGTCTCCAGATCCTCCTTGTGCTCCAGGCCGGGCTCGCGGAAATGCACCTGGCTGTCGACCACGCCGGGCAGGATGTGCAGGCCGGTGCAGTCGACCGTCTCGCCGGCTGACGCCCGCGACAGGTCGCCGATCGCGGCGATGCGCCCGCCGGTAACGCCGACGTCGCGCCGGCCGACGCCGTCATGGTTGGCCACCGTGCCGCCTGTCAGGATGAGGTCGTAGGTCGCCGCCATGTCTGTCACCGCACTTGCCCGCTTGTCCGGCCGGGCTTACGTAATGGCCCTGCCGTTTGCAAGCTTCGAGCCCGTCCATGCCCACCGCATTCCTGACCGACCGAGCCCTGGTTTCCGTTAGCGGGCCGGATGCCGAGCATCTCCTGCAGAACGTGATCACCACCGATCTCGACGCGCTGGCGGCGGGCGAGGTCAAACCGGGGGCGCTGCTCGCGCCGCAGGGCAAGATCCTGTTCGACTTCCTGATCTCGCGCGACGGCGCGGACGGCTTCCTGCTCGATTGCCGCGCCGACGTCGCCGACGACCTGGCGCGCCGGCTGAGCCTCTACCGGCTGCGCGCCAAGGCTGAGATCGCCAAGCGCGAACAACCGCTTGTGCAGATCTGGTGGCAGGATGATTCAAGTCCCTCGCAATCCGATTCAACGCCGGCGGAGGGGCTGCGCGACCGGCGCTTCGCCGAGCCGTCGGCGGTCCGGCGCGCCTATCCGCGGCGGCAGGAGGGCGACGGCGACCTCGCCGCCTGGCAGGCCTTCCGCATCGCCAGCGGCATCGCCGAAAGCGGCGTCGACTACGCGCTGGGGGACGCCTTCCCGCACGACGTTCTGCTCGACCAGGTCGGCGGCGTCGGGCTGCGCAAGGGCTGCTATGTCGGCCAGGAGGTGGTGTCGCGCATGCAGCATCGCGGCACCGCGCGGCGGCGCGCACTGATCGTCTCCGCGCTGGGCGAGTTGCCGGCGCCCGGAACAGACATCCTCGCCGGCGGACGGCCGATCGGCTCGCTCGGATCGACGGCCGGTGCCTCGGCGCTCGGCATCGTGCGCATCGACAAGGTGAAGGCGGCCATGGATGCCGGCCAGCCGATCACCGCCGGCGACGCGGTGCTGTCGCTCGCCATACCCGCCTGGGCGACCTTCACCTTCCCGCAGGACACCGCCGCGGAGGAGGCATGATGGCGGACCGGCGAGGCGCGCCGCCGCGCGCCTGGCAGCGCATGCTGTCGGGCCGCCGGCTCGACCTGCTCGATCCCTCCCCCTTCGACATCGAGATCTCCGACATCGCGCACGGCCTGTCGCGGGTGGCGCGCTGGAACGGCCAGACCGCCGGCGACCACGCCTTCTCGGTGGCGCAGCATTCTTTGCTGGTGGAGACGATCTTCTGCCGGCAGCAGCCCGACGCGAATGCCGACCAGCGGCTCGCGGCGCTGCTGCACGATGCGCCGGAATACGTCATCGGCGACATGATCTCGCCGTTCAAGCTGGTGGTCGGCGGCGACTACAAGGCGGTCGAGGAGCGCCTGCACCGCGCCGTCCATCAACGCTTCTCGCTGCCCCCGCCGGGAACCGGCAGCCTGAAGCAGCAGATCAAGCGCGCCGACCAGGTCGCCGCCTATTTCGAGGCGACCGTCCTCGCCGGCTTCGACACGGCGGAGGCAGCGCGCTATTTCGGCCGACCTGCCGGCATCGCGCTCGCCGCCGAGGATCTCGCGCCGATCTCAGTAAAGCATGTCCAGCGCCTGTTCATGCGCCGCTTCGATGAACTGGAGAAGTCGCGTCTACCCGAAGGCGCGACATCTTCGGTGAAAAGCAAAGCCGTCTGAACATTCCATCTTGCGCAAGCTTTCGGATTGCGACAAATTCATTGAACCTTCGGGTGGAAACGCGAACAACAAGAAAAAGATCGGCAGGGCGTGCGGGCGGGCTCACTGCATATCCTGGGCATGTGCTGCGCACTCTATGTCGCTGTCGTCGCAGCATTTGTTCCAAAAGACTTTGCCATCGTCTTGTGGCAGCACGTCATTGTCTTTGCCATTTCGCTGCCGATCATCGCCGCGGTGACGATCGGCGTCGCTGCGTTTCTCGAGAACCCTGCCGCGCCGCTCAGCGGCGCCAGGAAGATATTTAGGACGTTTCAGCTCGGCGCGGCGGCCAAGATCGTTCTGGTGTTCCTGCTCGGCGTGGTCGCCTACAACACCTTCAAGTTCAACATACCCCGCCTGATCCCCTTCTACGCCGATCCGTTTTTTGCCAATCTGGACGACCTCCTGCACGGGCAGCAGCCGTGGCGGCTGCTGCACAAGCTGCCGCGCGGGCTGACATCCGGCATCGTCGATTTCTTCTACTCCGTGGTCTGGTTCGGCCAATGGTTCGGCATCCTGCTCTATGTCGCGCTGTGGAACGGCGGCGCGCGCAAGGAGCGCTATCTGTGGGCACTGGCGTTGACCACGCTGGTCGTCGGCACCGTGATGGCGACGGCGCTGTCCTCGGTCGGCCCGATCTTCTACGACCGGTTCTACGGCGGCTACCGCTTCGACCATCTCGCCGACACGCTGGAAGCCGACGGCCCGCTCTCGGTGAAGCGGTTCGCCGCCTATCTGATCGAGACCTATGACGGGCGGGCCGCCAGCTTCGGCAGCGGCATCTCGGCAATGCCTTCGATGCACATCGCCATCGCCACGCTCAACGCACTGTTCCTCGCCGGCTTCCAGCGCTCGCTGGCGATCGCCGGCTGGGCGTTCCTCGCCATCATGCAGTTCGGCTCGGTCTATACCGGCTGGCACTATGCGGTGGACGGCTATGTTTCCATGCTGGTGGTGGGCCTGATCTGGTGGTTGACCGGCCGCTACTTCCTGTCGGCTGAACCGCTCGTCAGGCCGGTCAAGGTCCGAGCCCGAACCGCCGTCCGGATGGCGGTGCGCAAGCAGACCCGCAGGCCGGAAGGATCGGCGACGTAAGCCGGCGCCACGGTTTTTTTCAGCGGTCCGCCCGATTCCGCCGGCTCAAGCGACACGGCACCCGACTCAGGCCGGCGGCGGCAGGCTCCTGTCGGCCTTGCATTTCGACAGCGGAAGGATCTTGCCGGCGAAGACCCGGGTGATGCGCTGGTCCTCCGCATCGGTCTCGACCGTCATGCATGCGCAGCCATAGCCATGCCCCGAACCCGGAACGTTGGTCTCGACGAACTGCTTTGAATCGAAGTCGGGAGCGTTGTCGACGCCTCGGGCGTCCGGCCCTTCCGCCTCGCCCTGCGAGGTGATCGTCCAGGTCGCATCCTTGTCGACCAGCCACAGATTGCCGGGCGTCGGGTTGACATACCATCCGCAGCGCCGTTCGGCCGCATACGCGGCCGTCGCGGCCAGGCCGACGGCCATCGCGCAGGCAGCCAGGAGGATCGTCGAGCCGTGTCTCAAGTGCCTTCCTCCGCACGGTACATCTCATGGTAGCAGAAGGTTCGGCCAGAAGAAGCCCCCTGCGGTAGCGGAAAACCGGCGCCGCAGGAGGTGGCGCACCGCGCGCCGGCTCAGACGAAGTCGTCGCCGGTGGCGTAGCCGGAGCGGCCCAGCGCCGCCGTGATGTCGTCCAGCGACACCTCCTGGCCGTCGAACTTCAGCGTCTCGACGCCCGACACCAGCAGGTCGGTGCCTTCCGTGCGGTCGCCGCGGGCGTGGATGACCTCGATGCCGGCGTCGGTGCGGCGGAAGTTGAACTCGTCGAGGTTGTTCAGCCAGAGCGCGGTGTCGTCGCCTTCGCCGCCCCACAGCCGGTCATGGCCGGTGCCGCCGAACAGCGTGTCGTCGTCGGCGCCGGCGCTCAGCAGGTCGTTGCCGCTGCCGCCGCTGAGATAGTCGTCGCCGTTCTCGCCATAGATGCGGTCGTTGCCGGAGCCGCCCCAGGCGCGGTCGTTGTCGACGCCGAGATAGATCAGGTCCGAGCCGCTGCCGCCATAGGCGTCGTCATTGCCCTCGCCGGCGCGGATCGTGTCGGTGCCGGCCCCGCCGTCAAGGCGGTCGTTGCCGTCGTCGCCGGAGATGATGTCGTTGCCGATGCCGCCGGTGATGTTGTCGTTGCCGTCGCCGCCGTACAGCGTGTCGTTGCCGTCGCCGCCGTCGAGACGGTCGTTGCCTTCGCCGCCATAGACGCGGTCGATGCCGGCGCCGCCGAAGACGAAGTCGTTGCCGGCGTCGCCATAGAGGACGTCGTCGCCGGCCTCGCCGTAGATGCGGTCGTCCTCGCCGCCGCCGCGGATGGTGTCGCGGCCATTGCCGCCATAGAGGCGGTCGCCGCCGGCCTCGCCATAGATCAGGTCGTTGCCGTCGCGGCCGTAGATCAGGTCGTCGCCGCTGCGGCCGTAAAGCTTGTCCGCAGCCGAGGTGCCGGTGATGCGGTTCGCGTCGTCATTGCCGATGATGGTCGCCATTGTCGTCTCTCCGTTGGGAACGGGGACCGGCTGATGTGGTCACCGTCTTGCGGTGGGAGAAACGGGAGGTGCCGGGCCTTATTCCCGGCAGGCTCGAAAATTCGAAAGGCGGCTGCGCGCCTCTACCGCCCCTGCCGATCGAGCCGGTCGAGGAACCATTGTGTAAGCCGCACCCAGACCTCGTCCTTCTCGCCGGTGTCCTCGCAGCCATGGTCGAGATTGGGATTGTCGTTGACCTCGATGACGAAGACGCCGTCCTTCGTCTCCTTGAGGTCGACGCCGTAGAGGCCGTCGCCGATGCAGCGCGCCGCCTTCACCGCCGTCTCGACCACATGCGGCGGCGCCTCCTTCAGCGTGAAGGTTTTGATGCCGCCCTGGTCCGGCTTGCCGTTGGCCTTGTGGTTGACGATCTGCCAATGGTGCCGCGCCATCAGGTAATGCACGGCGAACAGCGGCTGGCCGCCGAGCACGCCGACCCGCCAGTCATAATCGGTCGGGATGAATTTCTGCGCGATCAGCAGATCGGACTCCTCCAGCCAGGCCTCGGCCAGCGCCTTCAGCTCCTCGAAGGTCGACGCCTTCTTGACGCCGCGCGAGAACGAGCTGTCGGGGATCTTCAGCACCAGCGGGAAGCCGAGCGTGTCGGCGGCGAGCTGCAGGTCGGCCGGGCCGGCGATCATCACGGTCGGCGGCACCGGGATCTTGTTGAAGGCCATCAATTCGTTGAGATAGACCTTGTTGGTGCAGCGGATCATCGACAGCGGGTCGTCGATGACCGGCATGCCCTCCTGCTGGGCGCGGCGGGCGAAGCGGTAGGTGTGGTTGGAGATCGCCGTCGTCTCGCGGATGAACAACGCGTCGTAGTTGGCGAGCTTGGCGAGGTCGCGCCGGGTGATCGGCTCGACCTCGACGCCCATCTTGTCGGCGATGCGCGCCCAATGCCGCAGCGAGCCGATCTCCGACGGCGGCAGCTCTTCGTGCGGGTCGACCAGCGTCGCGAAACTGTAGCGCGCAGGGGTGCGCGTGCGTGAATCGCGCCATTCGCGCCCCGTATAGGTCTCGAGGCCGGCGAGGAAGCGCGGCTTGTCCTCCGGCGCCAGCCGCGCCAGCGAGTGCAGCCCGATTTTATGGATCGACGCCCATTGCTGGCTGTCCTTGATCGTCACCTCGAGCGCAGGGGCGCGGAACCAGTCGAACAGGAGCTTTGCAAAACGGTCCCACGCCTTGGACGGACCTATGCCGAAGAAGATCAAGACCTTGGCCGGAAAGGCGCCGCCGAGATCCTTGCGGCACTTGTTGAGCGCCGTCTCCAGCTCCGGCAGCGCGTTCTCGTAGAGCTTGCGCTCCGACAGGTCGATCATCGTCTCCACCGTCGGGATGACCTTGTGGCCGCGCGAGCCGGCGAGCAACGAGGCATAGTAGCCGCGGCTCTGATAAGCATACGTGTTGGACAGGTTGATCACCTTCGGCCGCTGACCGCGGAACAGCGCGGGATGCGCGAGGTAGTCGCGGTTGGTGATGATCTTGTGCGGCGTATCGACCTGTTCGAGATCGCTGTTGCGGCCAGTCAGAATGACCCAGCTCATCGAGAATCCCATTTGCCAAGGCGTTGCGGATTGGTGCGGCGAGGCGGCACGGTGGCCTCAGGCAGGCGGCGGCGCGCTCGCCCCCGGCGGCGCAGGCGATGCATGCGCCACCTCCGCCAGCGGCTTTTCGAAGCGCAGCGCCGGCGCGCCGTCGGCATAGTAGCCGTCGAGGCGGCCGAAGGGCCGGTAGCCGGAGGCTTCGTAGAGGCGGACGGCGCGAAGATTGTCCTCGCGCACCTCCAGCCGCAGCGTCGCCGCGCCACCCGCTGCGGCGGCTCGCTCGGCGGCGGCGAGCAGCGGCCGGCCGACGCCGGAACGGCCGGGCGCCGCCGCGATCGAATAGAGCCGCGCCCTGCGGCTGCCGGCCCTCGACAGAACGACGCAGCAGCCGACCACCCTGCCCGCCTCCTCGGCGACGAGCACTTCGGCACTGCGGCTGGCGATCAGCCCGCGGAACGCCCGGCGCGAGATACGGTCCTCAGCGAAGACGGCGTCCTCCACCGCCACGAGGGCGTCGAGATCGGACGCGCGGGCCGGGCGGATGTCGAGGGTCATTGCGGTCGGGGAAACCTCTGCGGCGAGAGAAGCGGACACGGCGCACCCTGCAGAGTCAGAAACCGACGCGGCATCGTGCGCGAAATCGCACCGCGATTCGGGCCGAATTGTGACTGGCCGGGATACCTGCGGCCTTGCCCCGGCCGAAGGCCGACAGGATCAGCCCGCCAGCCCTTCCTTGATCTGGCGCCAGGCGCTGCCGACCACCTCGTCGCGCCGCCCTTCCGGCAGGGAGCTGACGATGGCGCAGCCGAAACCCTGGTCCAGCCACCAGATGGCGACCGGCCCGTCGCCGCCGGCGGCATAGGTGCCCCTGGCCTTCTCCCTGCCTTCGGCCATCATGTAGATCGACACCTGCTCGCCGGCCTTGTCGCGGTAGACCAGGAGCGCCGCCGCCTTGTGCCCGGCCGGCAGGATACGGCCGCCAAGAAGCTCGAAGCCCTGCGCCGTGAGGTCGGGCGCGACCAGCCGCAACCCCGTCCGCTTGGACAGCCAGTCCTGGAGATAGTCCCTGTCGCCGCCCGCCACCTCGACGGCATGCGCCGGATCGGCGGCGTAGGTGGCGTAGGCGGCGATCGCATCGTCGGCGAGGCGCTCGCCCTCCCCCTCCCCGCCGAGCGGCAGGCCGCCGGCGAGATAGCCGGCAAGGGCTCCCACGACGAAGAGGGCAGCGGCGGCCGCGGCGTTGCGCCACCAGACGGCGCGTGGCGGCTCGCTCGCGCGCTCCTCCTTTACGACGGCCGTCAGGCGCTCGGGCAGCGGCTCCTCGGCCACTCCGGCCACCGCCGCGCGCAGCAGGTCCACATCGTCGGCCAGGCGGGCGGCGCGCGCCTTGCGCTCCGGATTGGCCTCGAGCCACTTCTCGTAGGCGGGGCGCTCGTCCTTCGGCAGTTCGCCGTCCAGCGCCAGGTGGATGTCGCGCTCGGTGAAATCGCGCTCGCTCATCGGTCCACCACCCGGATCGAGCGTCGGCGCGCGCCGTCTTCGAGCAAGGCGCGCAGGTCGTCGCGTCCGCGGGCGATGCGCGACATCAGCGTGCCGGCGGGAACGCCGAGGATGACGGAGGCCTCGGCGTAGGAAAAACCTTCGACCGACACCATCAGGATGGCGGCGCGCCGCTCCGGGCTGATCGCCTGCAGCGCCTGCAGCACCTCGCGGGAGGCGGCGTCCTCGGTCTGGTCGGCGGCAACCGACATCGCCTCATGGCCGTCGAGCGGCAGCATGGCGGCCTCGCCGCGCCGCTTCTCCCTGCGCATCTGGTCGACGAAGAGGTGATGCATGATCGTGAACAGCCATTTGCGCGGGCTTTCGCCGGTGCGCCAGTTATCCAGATGGCCGAGCGCCCGCTCCAGGCAGTCCTGGACGAGATCGTCGGCGCGGTCGGCATCGCGCAGCAGCGCGCGCGCATAACGGCGCAGCCGCGGGATCTCTTCCAGGATCGCTCTCCGCCTGTCGTCCATGCGCGACGCTCGCACCGCCCCCTCTTTCCGACTTCAACCGATTTCGCTCTGTCGGACAAGCCCTCGGCGACGGAGGCCGGGCCGCTCGTTGCCTGCCACAAGAACGCCGGCAAAGGGCAAATTCTTCCCAATCCATCAATGAAACTGAACGGTACGTCTACGCAATTCATTTCGGCCGGCATGGCCGGTCGGATAGGATGCCGCGCATCACAGGAGGCAGGCAATGGCATCGGCGAGCAGCACGGCGGGAGCGCGGCCGTTTCCCTGGGCGATCATCGTCTGCGGCTGCCTGATCGCGGCGCTGACCTTCGGGCCGCGTTCGGCCATGGGCTTCTTCCAGTTGCCGATGCTTGCCGAGAAGGGCTGGGACCGCACCACCTTCGGCCTCGCCATGGCGATCCAGAACCTGTTCTGGGGCCTCGGCCTGCCTGTCTTCGGCGCCGTCGCCGATCGCTACGGCACCTGGCGCGTGCTGGCGCTGGGCGGCATCCTCTACGCGGCCGGCCTCCTCCTGATGGCGACGGCGGATTCGCCGACCATGCTGCACATCGGCGGCGGTGTGCTGGTCGGGCTCGGCGTGGCGGCCGGGTCCTTCTCGATCGTGCTCGCCGCCTTCGCCCGCCACACCCCGCCAGAGAAACGCTCGCTGGTGTTCGGCATCGGTACGGCCGCCGGCTCGGCCGGCATGTTCCTGTTCGCGCCGATCAGCCAGGGCATGATCGACGCCTTCGGCTGGTCGCAAACGCTGGTCTACATGGCGATCGCCATGCTTGTGATCCCCGTGCTCGCCGCGCCGCTCGCCGGCAACTCGCACGGCAGCGCCCAGCAGGCGCAGGCGGCGTTCCAGCAGACCGTCGGCCAGGCGCTGCGCGAGGCGCTCGGCCATTCGAGCTACGTGCTGCTGGTGTCCGGCTTCTTCGTCTGCGGCTTCCAGGTCGCCTTCATCACCGCGCATTTCCCCGCCTATATCGGCGACATCGGCATCTCGGCGAGCTACGCCGTGATCGCGCTGGCGCTGATCGGCTTCTTCAACATCATCGGCTCGCTCGCCTCCGGCGTCATCGGCCAGCATTATCCTAAGCCGATCTTCCTGGCACTGATCTATATCGCCCGCTCGGTGGCGGTGACCGCCTTCCTGCTCTTGCCGCAGACGCCCGCCAGCGTCATCGTGTTCGCCATCGTGATGGGCCTGCTCTGGCTCTCGACCGTGCCGCCGACCAACGCGCTGGTCGCCATCATGTTCGGCACGCGCCATCTCGGCTTGCTGGGCGGCGTGGTGTTCCTGTCGCACCAGATCGGCTCGTTCCTCGGCGTCTGGCTCGGCGGCTATCTCTACGACCGCTTCGGCACCTACGATCCGGTGTGGTGGCTTGGCGTGGCGCTCGGCATCTTCGCCGCGATCGTGCACTGGCCGATCCGCGAGAAGCCGGTTGAGCGGCTGGCGATGGCGCCTGCGGAGTAGGTTTTTCTCAGGGGACAGTTTACTTTGTTTCCGCCCGCGCCAGCCTCGAAGCGGCGGTGCCTTACTGCGGAAAAAAGTAAACTGTCCCCGGCACTTACATCTCACTCGCCGCGAATTCACATCTGCAGGCATCGCTTTTCGCGGGCGTTTTATCCCCTTCCCTTCCGCTTCCACTATACTTGCGCCCGAAAGCCGCTCCCTGCGGGAATCTGGTGCGCACCGGGTATCAGGAGGGAGCGTCGGCGCCGGGTCGGTCGTGCAATCGGTAGCGCGGCTGGCGTGAGCTGGAGACCCGGGCCCCAGCCGCGAAGGTCGCGCGAATGCGGGTTAGCGGACGGGCAAGAACGCCGGCGGGGCGCGGGTCACCGCGCCACGTACTTTACTTAGAGAGGCTCGGCCCCGCGCCCCGCTTCCCGCACTTCTCCCGCAAGGGAGATTCAATGGCCAGGGCCGAAAGGCAGCGTGGCGACGATGAAGATCGGCCGCAGAGGACAGTTTACTTTCTTTCCGCAGAAAAGCTGTGCCGCTTCAAGGCCAGCGCGGGCGGAAAAAAGTAAACTGTCCCCGGCACCAACTCATGACCTAACCCGCCGCCGCCCTGGCGAGCAGCCGCTGGTAGAACAGGCCGATGCCGATGAGCACGGCGCCCAGCCCGATGAAGGACAGAGCCCTCAGCACCCCTTCGAGCGCCGACATGTCGAACAGAAACACCTTCGCCACGGCAATCGCGATCACCGCGCCGGAAGCGGCGCGCGTCAAGTAGGAGCCGGTGCGCACGCCGGCCGCCAGCAGGCCGACGCCGATGACCAGCCACAGCGCCGAATAGCTGTAGGTCTCGAGCGGCTCCATGCCGCTCCAGAAGCCGATATGCTCGCCCTGGAACAGGCGGCGCACGGACAGCGTCGCGTAGGCGAAGGCGAGCGCCGCGGCGGCGATGCCGAGCATGAGCGAGTACCATGGCGGCCGCCGGCCCTGCGCATACCAGGCGAGCGCCGCGCAGGCGGCAGCCGGCAGCAGATAGGCCAGGAAAAGCAGGTTGAAGAAGGGGATGCCGCCGGTCGATTCGTCGGTGAACAGTGGGTTGAGCAGCAGGAGGTGCTGCGTGGCGATGGCCGCGACGGAAAACACGCCGATGCCGAGCGAGGCATGCCGCAGCACCGGGCTCGGTGCCTTGAGGTCGAGCGAGATCAGGATGGCGCCGGCGGCAAGGGCGATCAGCGTGTAGATCGCCTGCTCGGCCAGCGTGAGCGTGCCCGTGTCGATGATGCCGCCATGCATGGCGTGGCGCACCAGCATGGCGAGCGTCAGCAGCGCGAAGAACAGCGCCGACGCCTCCATCGCGAGCCTGGGCCGGCCGCCGGTGGTGCGCGCCAGCTGCCAGGCGGCGAAGCCGAAGGCCAGCGCCGGGATGCCGTATCCCGGCAGCAGCGCGTTGAAGACCGGGGTGGTGCCGAGCCGCATCCAGCCGACGATGGTCGGATCGCCGGCGACGCGCACGAGAACCATGACCACCGCCGCCGCCGACAGCCAGCCGAGCGCCGGCCAGGCGCGCCGCCGCGTGGCGAGTGCCGGAAGCATCGCGGCGGCGCCGGCGAGAATGGTGGTCAGGCCCGGACCGAACGCCATGTGGATGGCGGCGAGGAGCGCCGCGAAGCCACCCGCGAGCAGGATGGAGACGGCGGGTCCGCCCGTGGAAGCCGGGTTTTCCCGGCGCGCCGCCTGCCCGGCGCCGGCCGCGAGCAGGCCGGCGAGCAGCAGTGCGGCGAAGGCGTAGCGCAGGTCGATATCCGGATTGCCGAGCGCGATCCAGAGCGAGCAGAGGATCACGAAGGGAACGGCCGCCGCAGCCCCGGTCCACGTGGCCGACGCCATGGGGCTTCCGATGAGCGCGCGAGCCCGCCACAGGCCGGCTACGAGGAACAGGACCGTCAGGGCAAGGCCGGGATAGAGCAGCGCGTTGGTCGAAGGAAGAACCGCAAACCCGTCGACCTCCACCGGCTCGCCCATCAGCTCGAACGCGAAGGTTCCGGACAGGCCGACGCGCAGGAAGACGAGCGCAGCGCCGATCGCCGCACCGAAGAGCAGCGGCAGCGCCTCGGCGCGCCAAACGGCGACGGCGACCATCGCGGCGAAAAGCGCCGTGCCGCCGGCAAGGCCGCCGCTCGGCCGCAGGGCGGGATCGAGCAGCAGGACGGCGGCAGAGAGCGCCACGAAAAGAGCGGGAACGGCGGCCGGGACGGCATTGCGGACAGTTTCCCACGGCTCCTTGTCGCGGCCGCCGATCCAGACCAGGGCGAGCGTGGCCAGCATGACCGCGTTGATGAACAGCACGATCCAGAGATCGGCCGGCTCCACCTCCGCCAGATAGACCAGGCACCACAGGCCGACGCCGGCGAACGCGGCCGCGGCGAGAAAAAGCCAGCGGCGGATGCGGGCGATCGCGATCGATGCGACCAGAACGACCGCCAGATAGCCGAACAGCCCCCAGGCGTTGGGCGATTGCGAGGCGACCAGCACCGGCGTCGCCAGCGCGCCGAGCAGGCCGACACCGGCCAGCGCCTGGCCATGCACGAGCGCCAGCGCCAGCGTCGCGATACCGACCGCGCCGAGCAGGAACAAGGCGGCGGCCGGTCCGATGAAGCCGTATATGCCATGCGCGGCATAGACCGTGCCGAACAGCGTGAAGGCGCCGGCTGCGGTGAGGATCGCCGGGATATAGGCGCCGGCGATGCCGGGAACCGGCACGCGAAAGCCGGTGCGGCGGACGAACTCGCCGGCGGCGAGCAGCGCCAAGCCGAAAAGGGCTGCCATCAGCAGGCGCACGCCCGGCCCGAACAGGCCGACCTCGAGGGTGTAGCGCACCAGGAAGATGCCGCCGAGCGCCAGCGCGATGCCGCCTATCCACACCGCCCAGCGTGTGCCGAGCGCCGTCTCGATGTCTGGCCGCTGCCGGGCGGGTGCGGCCTCGGCAGGCTTCGCTTCCTCGGCGGCCGTGTCCGCTCCGGTGCTGGCCGGCTCGGAAACAGGAGCTGCCGGTTCGGCGTCAGGCGTCGAGGCGTCGGGCTCGTCGGAAACCGCTTCGGAGCCTATAGCCATTTCCTGCCGCGCAGCTCCGGTCGCCGAGGCCGCAGCGGCGGCAGCGGGCTGTCGCAGCGCCGCAAGGCCGGGCTCGTCCTCGATCCCGGCTTCTTCCACCGACGACACGGCTGTCGCAGCCGTCGCAGCCGTCGCCGCCGCGGATGCCTCGGTTGCACCCGCGGGCTTGGGCTGCGCCTTGCCCTTTTCCGGCAGGGACGACACGAAGGAGCGGAGCGCGCCGATCTCCCGCTCAAGCAGGCGGACACGCTCGCGGAGGCGCGTGACCGTGACGATCAACACGACCACGCCGACCATGGTCAGCAGACCGAAGAAACTGTCGATCATGTCCCGCGCCCCCTCGCCCGCGGCCCCTTAGCGTCCCGCCAGCCTGGCGGCGGGGAAGATGGAGCATGTCTCGGTGCCGAAGGCGAGCAGCTTGCCGGCGGCGTCTTTCAGCGTGGCTTCCGAGACCGCCAATGTGCGGCCGCGGTGCACGACCTTGCCTTCGCACACCACCTCGCCCGTTTCCGGCGTGATCGGGCGCAGGAAATTCACCTTGAACTCGGCCGTCGTATAGGCTTCGCCGGCCTCCAGCGTCGTGTGCACGGCGCAGGCGAGTGCCGAATCCATCAGCGTCGCGGCCCAGCCGCCATGCACGCCGCCGAGCGGGTTGAGGTGACGCTCGCCCGGCAGGCCACGGAACACCGCCCTGCCCGGATCGGCCTCGGTCAAGGTGAAGGCGAGCGTGCCGGCGATCGGCGGCGCCGGGTATTCGCCGGCGATCATCCGGCGCAGCAGGTCCAGCCCGGGCATGCTCGTCAAGTCTTCGCGCGGGATGACGCCGAGGCCAAGCCGCGAGACATGGCCCGGAAACAGTTCGACTTCGCTCATGCGGCGTTTTCTCCGATCGGGCCTGCCGCCTTGCGCAGCGCGCCGAGAAAGGCGGCGCGCGCCTCCGGCTCGGCGACGCCGCGCGGTTCGTAGACATGCCTTGCCAGGAAGAAGCCGGTCAGCCGGAACGCCTGGTCGAGCGCCGCCGGATCGGCGCGCCGGCCGGGACCGGCGACGAGGAAATCGGGCAGCGCCAGCATCTTTTCCTGCCAAGGCGCACCGGCCGCCCGCGATACCGCCCGGCCGGATTTCGGCGAGACATAGGCGAGATCTGTGCGCGCGCCGGTTGCCGCGCATTCGGAAAGGTCGAGGCCGAAGCCCAGCTCCTCGAGTACCATCAGCTCGAAGCGCGCCACCAGCTCGCCGGCGAGCAGCGGCTCGTCGAGATGGCGGATCAGCAGCATCAGCGTCTCGTAGAGGCCGGAATGCACGTCGCGCTCGGGCATCAACCGCAAATGCGCGGCGATCGTCTGCAGGCCGAAGACGGCGGCGGCGCTGTCGAACAGCCTTGCAGCGTTGAGCTCCACCGCTTCCGCCTGGAAGGTGCCGAGATGCTCGTCGAGGCGGGCCCGCCAAACCAGGTCAACGCGGTTGCCGGCCTGCAGCAGCGGCTGCTGCTTGCGCGAGCGCCCGCCGCGCACCAGGCCGAGATGGCGACCGTGGCCGCGCGTCATCACCTCCAGGATGACAGACGTCTCGCCATGCCGGCGTGTGCCGAGGATGATGCCTTCGTCGCGCCATTCCATGGCGCGGAGCCTTTCATGGAAAGCAAGGCAAGATCAAGGTGGGGCGTCTGGTGCCGGCAAATCATATGTCTGACCGGGCATTCGGTTGCCTTCCCTACCGCGCCGAACGGTTTTGGATTCGCCACAAGTGTTTGTCCCGAAACCCACTGCATACTTTCTCCCGACGGGCGCTAATATCCCTGGTGCTCATCCTCTCTGGAATGGTGGAGGTCACAATGTTCGATGATATTGAGTTGCGGCACCTGCGCCGTTGCGTGGAGCTGGCCGCCGAAGCACTGGAGAAAGGCGACGAGCCGTTCGGATCGGTTCTCGTCGCGGCCGACGGCACCGTGCTGGCGGAAGACCACAATCGCGTTGCCGGCGGCGACCAGACGCGGCATCCGGAATTCGAGCTGGCGCGCTGGGCAGCCGCCAACATGACGCCGGAGGACCGGGCAAAGGCGACCGTCTTCACCTCCGGCGAGCATTGCCCGATGTGCTCCGCGGCGCATGGCTGGGTCGGACTCGGCCGCATCGTCTATGCCGCGTCTTCCGCGCAGCTTGTCGACTGGCTCGCGGAACTTGGCGTTGCCGCGGCTCCCGTCGCACCGCTGCCGATCCAGCAGGTCGCGCCGAACGTCGTCGTGAAGGGTCCAGCGCCGGAATTGGCGGAGGAGATCCGCGCCCTGCACCACCGTTTCCACGAAGAGCGCAACACTGCACGCCCGATCTAGCGGGCGTGTCGAAGCGCGATGGGATGCGCTAACTTAGTGGGGAAACTCCAGTCCCATCTCACGGAACCGCTCCGGATCGTCGCTCCAGTTCTCGCGCACCTTGACGAACAGGAAGAGGTGCACCGGCTGCTCCAGAATCTCGGAAATGTCCTTGCGCGCGGCCTGGCCGATGGCGCGGATGGTCTCGCCCTTGGCGCCGAGCACGATCTTCTTCTGGCTGTCGCGCTCGATATAGATCACCTGCTCGATGCGGACGGAGCCGTCCTTCTTCTCCTCCCATTTCTCGGTCTCGACATGGGAGGAATAGGGCAGCTCCTGATGCAGCCGCAAAAACAGCTTTTCGCGGGTGATCTCGGCGGCGAGCTGGCGCATCGGCAGGTCGGAGAGCTGGTCCTCGGGATAGTACCAGGGCCCGGCCGGCAGCGCGGCGGCGAGATAGTCGAGGATGTCGTCGCAGCCCGTTCCCGTCAGCGCCGAGACCATGAAGGTGCGCTGGAAATCGGCGCGCTCGTTGGCGTCCCTGGCGAGCGTCAGCAGCGTCTCCGGCTTCACCCGGTCGACCTTGTTGAGGACGAGGATCTTCGGCTGGCGCACGTCCTTCAGCCTGTCGAGCATGGCCTCGGCGTCGCCGCGGATGCCGCGCTCGGCGTCGATCAGCACCATCACCATGTCGGCGTCCTTGGCGCCGCCCCAGGCGGTGGTGACCATCGCCTGGTCGAGGCGGCGGCGCGGCTTGAAGATGCCGGGGGTATCGACGAAGACGATCTGCGCCGCGCCATGGGTGGCGATGCCGCGCACGATGGCGCGGGTGGTCTGCACCTTGTGGGTGACGATCGACACCTTCGCGCCGACCAGGCGGTTGACCAGGGTCGACTTGCCGGCATTTGGCGCGCCGATGATGGCGACGAAGCCGGAGCGGGTCTCGGCAGGCTGGGTTTCGGTCATGATGCGGCCCTTTCGGCGGTCCACACGCCTTCGCGAATGAGAAAAGCGGTTGCCGCCGCCTCTTCAGCGGCGCGGCGCGACGGGCCGCTGGCACGCGAGGAGGCGAAGCCCGAAACGGTCACCATGACGGTGAAGATCGGCTCGTGGTCGGGGCCCTCGCGGCTTTCGATGACATATTCGGGGCGGGCGCCGTTGGCCTGCGCCAGCCACTCCTGCAACTCGGATTTGGGGTTGCGCGGCTTGTCGACGACCGTGCGGGAGCGCGGCTCCCAGCAGCGCAGGATGAAGGCGCGCGCCGGTTCCATGCCGCCGTCGAGATAGATGGCGGCGATCAGAGCCTCGACCGCGTCGGACAGATAGTTGCGGGCCTTGCCGGCCTTGGCCTTCAACGCCGCGTCGGCGCGGATCAGCTGGTCGAGGCCGAGCTCCGCCCCGACGGCGCCGCAGGTGCGTGCATCGACCAGCGCGTTGAAGCGCGGCGCCAGATCGCCCTCGCGCGCCTCCGGAAACAGCCGGAACAGCATGTCCGCCACCACCAGCCCGAGCACGCGGTCGCCGAGGAACTCCAGGCGCTCATTGTTGACCACCGCCTTGACCGCGCTGGAGTGGGTCAGCGCCGTCTCGGCCAGCCGGATGTCGCGGAAGGCGTGTCCCGTGCGCTCGTGAAGGGCCGCGGCGAGCGCTTCCCCGGTCGGCCGCTTCAGCGCCATGGCCCTAGCGGACGAAGTTGAGCAGCCGCGACGGCCGCATGTCGGTCGGCCATTTCCAGATCTCCAGCGGGCTCGCGCCCTCGGCGATGGAGAAGAAGATGATGTTGGCGCGGCCGACGAGGTTCTCCTCCGGCACGTAGCCCACGGTGAAGCGGCTGTCGGTGGAGTTGTCGCGGTTGTCGCCCATCATGAAGTAGTGGCCGGGGGGCACGATGTATTCGCGCGTGTTGTCGCCGATGCCGTTGGGCGTCAGGTCGAGCGTGTCGTAGGAGACGCCGTTGGGCAGCGTCTCGCGATAGACGTCGACCGGCCGGTCGACCTCGGTGATGTCAGGGTTGGTGATCTGCCCGACCTTCTCGCGCGGCACGGCGGTGCCGTTGATGAAGAGCTGGCCGTCCTGCATCTGGATGCGGTCGCCGGGCAGACCGATGACCCGCTTGATGTAGTCGAGCGAAGGGTTGGGCGGGAACTTGAAGACGGCGACGTCGCCGCGCTCCGGCGCGCTGCCGAAGATGCGCCCTGAGAACAGATTGGGCGAAAGCGGCAGCGAGTAGCGCGAATAGCCGTAGGCCCATTTGGTGACGAACAGATAGTCGCCCTCGAGCAGGGTCGGTCGCATCGACCCCGACGGGATCGAGAAGGGCTGGAACAGGAAGGTGCGGATGACCAGGGCGAGCAGCAGCGCCTGGACGATGACGTTGACGGTCTCGCCAAGCCCGCCGGATTTCTTCGCAGTCTTTTCAGCCACGCTCATGTCGTCCTCAGTCGTCATCGTTCCGGTATAAGGGCTTGGGGCAGGCGGAGCAACGCCGTGCCGCCGGCTTCAATGCCATAATCATGGCCGTTGTTCGGCCGGCAATGCCTCGATGATCACAAACGCCTGAGCGAGCGGATGGTCGTCGGTTATGGTGAGGTGTATTTCGGCGCGGTGGCCGGTCGGCAGCATCGCCTTCAGCCGCTTCGCCGCGCCGCCGGTCAGGTGCATGGTCGGCTTGCCGCCAGGCAGGTTGACGACGCCCATGTCGCGCCAGAACACGCCGCGTGCCATGCCGGTGCCCAGGGCCTTGGCGCAGGCCTCCTTGGCGGCGAAACGCTTCGCATAGGTCGCGGCGCGCTCGCGCCGGCCTTCCGCCTTGGCCTGCTCCACGTTCGTGAAGATGCGCTTGACGAAGCGCTCGCCATAGCGGTCGAGCGAACTCGCGATGCGGCGGATGTCGATCAGGTCCGAGCCGATGCCGATGATCATGGGTACCCCACGGCGTTCGCGGAGACCGCGGTGCTCCGTCGCACCCCCCTCTGTCCTGCCGGACATCTCCCCCGCAAGGGGGGAGATTGACTGTCATCTACGATTTCGCCAATCGGCAACATTTCAGAATAGCTGCCATGCAATGCGACCGTCCAATCTCCCCCCTTGCGGGGGAGATGTCCGGCAGGACAGAGGGGGGTGCGACGGAGCACGAACATTGCCGCTACATATTCCTGCTTCCCGGCTTAACCGCGGGCAGCGCCGCGAGTTCCGGCGGCAGCTTGTCGGCAGGATAGGCCGGCACCTCGTATTCGGCCAGCGCCACCAGCGGCACGCCGACATCGGTCTTGCCGGCGGAGCGGTCGATGATGCAGGCGGCGGCAAGCACCTCGGCGCCGATGCCGCGCAGGCATTCGACGGTCTCGCGGATGGACAGGCCGGTGGTGACGATGTCTTCGACGATGACGACACGGGCGCCCTGCTCTATCTCGAAGCGGCGCAGCCGGAACACCCCCTGCTCGCGCTCGACCCAGATCGCCGGCACGCCCAGATGGCGTGAGGTCTCGTAAGCGGGGATCAGGCCGCCGATGGCCGGACCGACGACATAGTCGATGCGGCCCGGCACCTCCTCGCGGATCCTGTCGGCCAGGGCGCGGCACAGGCGCTCGGTCTTGTCGGCATGCATGAACACGCGCGCCTTCTGCAGGAAGACCGGGCTGCGCAGGCCGGAGGTGAGGATGAAATGCCCCTCCAGGACCGCGCCCGCCTCGCGGAAAAGCGCCAGGACTTCGTCTGTGTTCATGTTCTTTTCCATCAATGCGCGCGATCGTTCCTCGACAACGGCTCATGCTGTCAAGGCCATGTGCCAAGCGATTGCGCTGCCAGCGGCTTTCGTTGCACGACTATACAGAATTTTGTATAAGCGACCATGGCCGAACGCGTCAAAGGCATCGTGTTCCTTGGAAGCTCGCTTGCCGACTTGCGAACCTTCCCGGCGCTGGCCCGTCGCGAAGCGGGACATCAACTCGATCAGGTTCAAACCGGGATCGATCCTGACGATTGGAAGCCGATGAGTTCAATCGGGCAAGGCGTCCGCGAGATTCGCATACGTTCCATAGACGGGGCCTTCCGCGTGATCTACGTGGCGAAATTCGAGTCGGCAATCTATGTGCTTCATTGCTTTCAGAAGAAAACGCAGACCACCAGCAAGGCCGATATGGATTTGGCGCGCAGGCGGTATCAGCAACTGATCCAGGACAGCAAGTCATGAGCAACGATAGCTTTGCCAGCGTCTGGGACGCGATCGAGGACAATCGCGCCGAGGCGCAGAATATGCGGCTTCGATCAGCATTGATGATCGCCCTGAAAAACCACATCGCCCGCGAAGGCTTGAATCAGAAGGCCGCCGCGCAGTTGCTCGGCGTGACCCAGCCACGCATCTCCGATCTCATGAACGGCAAGATAAATCTGTTCGGGCTCGATTCGCTGGTGAACATGGCGACCGCAGCAGGCCTGCATGTCGAACTGCATATCGCCGACGCAGCATGAAAGTGCCAGTCCAAGGTCCTAGCCATTGACCCGCCTGGCCGAGCTGACGGCCGGCGAGTCCTTCAATTGCGAAATCAGCCGGTTGAGATGCTTCAGGTCCCAGACCTCCAGGTCGACTTGCATCTCGGTGAAGTCGGGCGCGGTGCGCACCATCGACAGGCTGTGGATGTTGGCGTCGTTGATGGCGATGGCCTGGGCGATCTCGGCCAGCGAGCCGGGCGCGTTGATCGCCGTCACCGAAATGCGGGCGGGAAAGCGCTCGCGGTTGTCCTCGTCGATGTCCCAGCGCACGTCGATCCAACGCTCCGGCTGATCGTCGAAATCGGTGAGCGCCGGCGACTGGATCGGATAGATGGTAATGCCGACGCCGGGCTGCATGATGCCGACGATGCGGTCGCCGGGAACTGCACCGTCCGGAGCGAAGCGCACCGGCAGGTCGCCGCTGACGCCGCGGATCGGCACTGCGCCGCTGTCCTTCTTCGCCTTGCGATCCTTGCGCGAGCGTCCGGGAAGCTGGAACAGCATGCCCGCGGCATTGCGGATCTTCGACCAGCCCTCCTCGCGCGGCTGCGGCGGCGTGGTGACGCGCTCCTCCTTGTAGTCGGGATAGACGGCGCGCAGCACGTCGCCGGAGGCGAGCTCGCCGCGGCCGACCGCCGCCATCACGTCGTCGATATCCTTGCGGGCCAGACGGGCCAGCACCGGCTTCAGGTTCTCCTTGGCGAACTCCTTGCCGGCGCGCGCGAAGACGCGCTCCAGGATGCGGATGCCCAGGCCCGAATACTGCTTGCGGATGGCGTTCTTGGTGGCGCGGCGGATGGCGGCGCGCGCTTTGCCGGTGACCACCAGCGATTCCCAGGCCGCCGGCGGCACCTGTCCCTTGGAGCGGATGATCTCGACCTCGTCGCCGTTCTTCAGCTCCGTCATCAGCGGCATGATGCGGCCGTTGACCTTGGCGCCGACGCAGGAATCGCCCACCTCGGTGTGGACCGCATAGGCGAAGTCGATGGGAATGGCGCCGCGCGGCAGCGCGATCAGCGTACCCTTCGGGGTGAAGCAGAACACCTGGTCCTGGAACAGCTCGAGCTTGGTGTTTTCCAGGAAGTCCTCGGGGTTGTCGCCCTCCGCCAGCTGCTCGATGGTGCGGCGCAGCCAGGCATAGGCGTTGGTCTCCTTGGAGATCACATGGGCGGCGCCGTTCATCTTCAAGCGCCCGTCCTTGTAGAGCGCATGCGCAGCGACACCGTATTCGGCCACCGTGTTCATGTCGGCGGTGCGGATCTGGAGCTCGACGCGCTGGCGGGACGGCCCGACGATGGTGGTGTGGATGGAGCGGTAGTCGTTCTGCTTCGGCGTCGAGATGTAGTCCTTGAAGCGGCCCGGAACCATCGACCAGGTGGTGTGGATGGCACCCAATGCGCGGTAGCAATCCTCAACCGTGTCGAGCAGGACGCGGAAGCCGAACAGGTCGGACAGCTGCTCCAGCGACAGAGCCTTCGCCTCCATCTTGCGGAACACCGACCAGGGTTTCTTCTGGCGGCTCTTCACCCTGGCCTTGATCTTGTGCTTTTGGAACAGCTCCGACAGCGACGCCTCGATCTCGGCCACCACGCCGCGGTTGCGCTCGAATATCTCGGTCAGCCGCGCCGTCACCATGCGGTGGGCTTCCGGATTGATGTAGCGGAAGGCGAGTTCCTCCAGCTCCTCGCGCATGCCCTGCATGCCCATGCGCCCGGCCAGCGGCGCATAGATCTCCATCGTCTCCTCGGCGATGCGCAGCCGCTTGTCCTCGCGCATGTGGTCGAGGGTACGCATGTTGTGCAGGCGGTCGGCGAGCTTCACCAAGAGGACGCGGACGTCCTCGGCAATTGCCAGGAGCAGCTTGCGCAGGTTCTCCGCCTGCTCTGCCTTCTTCGAGACGAGGTCGAGCTTCTTCAGCTTGGTAAGACCCTCGACGAGCTTGCCGATGTCGGGACCGAAAAGCTGGTCGATCTCCTGGCGGGTGGCGGTGGTGTCCTCGATCGTGTCGTGCAGCAGCGCCACAGCCACGGTCGACTCGTCCAGATGCATGTCGGTCAGGATTGCGGCGACTTCCAGCGGATGCGAGAAATACGGGTCGCCGGAGGCGCGCTTCTGGTGGCCATGCTTCTGCATGGCATAGACATAGGCCTTGTTGAGCAGGGTCTCGTTGACGTCTGGCTTGTAGCGCTGGACGCGCTCGACAAGCTCGTACTGACGCATCATCGCCTACGGCATCCCTGAAAAGAACCATGCGCCGCATCGGACGACACGGCGCATGAGATAGATAGCCACGATATGGCGGGCACGAAAGGCCCGCCCGGCGGCCAAGCCTCAGTAATCGTCGCTTTTTTCCGGCGCCACGAGGCCTTCGATGCCGGCCAGCAGCTCCTCTTCCGACATGCGGTCGAAGGTGATGTTGGCGTCGTCGTCCTGCTCGGCGACGTCGCCGGCCGCGGCGGTCGTCTGGTCGGTGATCTCGGCACCGTCGGCTTCCGGCTCGTCGACCTCCACATGCTTCTGCAGCGAGTGGATCAGATCTTCCTTCAGATCACCGGGGGACAGCGTCTCGTCGGCGATCTCGCGCAGCGCCACCACCGGATTCTTGTCGTTGTCGCGCGCCACCGTGATCATGGCGCCCTGGCTGATCTGGCGGGCGCGGTGGCCGGCCAGCAGAACCAGCTCGAAGCGGTTCTCGACCTTGTCGATGCAGTCTTCAACGGTTACGCGGGCCATGGAGTGCCCCTTTCATACCTGGATGTCTGGAAAACCAGTGCCGCCCATAAACCAAACGGCCGATGAAAACAAGCTTCATGGCAAGCCCGACCCTTGCGCGGCAGGCTGGCTGCCTGCGACGACGCGACCGTTTACTTTTTCGTGACCGACCTTGGAATGCGGCGGCCAGACGGATATTTGTTTGTTCAAGGAAGCGATGCGGAACGGCGTTTGCCGCCGGGGCGTTAAGCCGACGGTGCATCGACTGGATTGCTGGTTCGATCGATTTGTTTTGACCAAGGATATTCCGCTGATGTTCGATCCGCGCGAGAAGATAGCCCTCTTCATCGACGGTGCAAACCTGTACGCCACGTCGCGGTCGCTCGGCTTCGACATCGACTACCGCAAGCTGCTCGCCGCCTTCCAGAAACGCGGCTATCTGGTGCGTGCCTACTACTACACCGCCCTGATCGAGGACCAGGAATACTCCTCGATCCGACCGCTGATCGACTGGCTCGACTACAATGGCTACAAGGTGGTGACCAAGCCGGCCAAGGAGTTCACCGACTCAACCGGCCGCCGCAAGATCAAGGGCAACATGGACATCGAGCTCACCGTCGATGCGCTCGAGCTCACCGGCTTCGTCGACCATTACGTGATCTTCTCCGGCGACGGCGACTTCCGCACGCTGGTCGACGCGCTGCAGCGGCGCGGCCGCAAGGTCTCGATCGTCTCGACCATGGCCTCGCAGCCGCCGATGATCTCCGACGACCTGCGCCGGCAGGCCGATCACTTCATCGACCTGATGACGCTCAAGGCCGAGATCGGCCGCGATCCGTCCGAGCGGCCGGTCCGCCGTCCGGAACCGACGCCCGCCGAAGACGAAATCTGACGGCTCTTCCCGTGCTTTCCGCGGAACCGTCGCGCGACTGCCCGCTCTGTCCGCGCCTGCACGATTTCATCGCCGCCTGGCGGCTGCGCGAACCCACCTGGTTCAACGCGCCGGTGCCGACCTTCCTGCCGCCCGAAGGAGACCCGTCCGTCCGCTTCCTCATCGTCGGACTGGCGCCGGGATTGCGCGGCGCCAACCGCACCGGGCGGCCGTTCACCGGAGACTATGCCGGCGACCTGCTCTATTCGACGCTGATCCGCTTCGGCTTCGCCCGCGGGCAGTTTTTGGCTCGGCCGGACGACGGGCTGGAACTGGTCGGCACCGCCATCACCAATGCGGTGCGCTGCGTGCCGCCTGAGAACAAGCCGGTCGGCGCGGAGATCGCCACTTGCCGCACCTTTCTCGTGCCGACACTTCAGCGTTTTCCCAATCTCGAGGCGGTGCTCACGCTGGGCGCCATCGCCCACCAGTCGACGGTGCGGGCGCTGGGCGGCCGGGTCGCCGCCTTTCCCTTCAAGCACGGCACGGCCGCGCCGATCGGCGGCCTGACGCTGTTTTCCAGCTATCACTGCTCGCGTTACAACACCAACACCGGCGTGCTGACGGAGGCGATGTTCGTCCAGGTGTTCGAGGCGGTGCGGCGACATCTGGACGGGACGATGCGCCCGATCGAAGCCGATCCGCGAGCCTGTCCGTGACGGCAAAGGGAAACCCGCCGCCCGGTGGCCGGACGACGGGTTCCATCTACGCGAACAACTCGGAGCGCGAACTCCGACGAAGGATTGCGGGCCTCACTCGCGTAGGGCGCAGGATGCCGGCGCGGCCGTTCTTGGTTGTCCGACACTGCAAGCGGCGGCAATCGCAGTGCCAGACAACACGACCGCCGCTGCGTGGTGGCCACGTCCCTCCCCCAAGGTGCTGTGGGCCCACGCAACGCGGCAAGCACCGCCCCAAGCTTCAGCCGGTGTGCCGGATCGAGCAGCGCCGTCGCGCGATCCGACCCATTCATATGCTGGATGCGGAGGCATGCGAAATACGGCAGATGCCGTATTTCGGCAGAATGGTCATGACGAAGCCGGCGATGGCGAGGGGCTCTATCCTCCGAGAATGAGCGGCACTCTGTACATGCCATGCACCGCCCAGCCAGGGACGCTCTTCAGCTTCGGCAGCTGCTCGAAGGCACGGCCGATATGGGCCCGCAACTCCTTCGAGATCGAACCGCTGCTTACCGACACGTTCTGGAGCGATCCGTCCGAGCCGATCCGGAACTGAATGATTATACCCTTCTGATCGGCCCTGTTCGCGGCCTGCCTGACGATGTGCGCATAGCGAACGCCATCGACATGTTGCTGGAGCCGACGCTTGAACTCGGCTGGGGTCTCTTCCGCCCAGCTTTGCAAGGAGCCCAGCAGAAGCAAGGCAATTACCCAGACAAATCGCATCTTCCCCCTTGCCACCAGAGACAGGGCGTGGTCCCCGGCGGCTTTAACCCTAACCCCGTTCCTTCAGCAGCCGCCCCTTCTCGCGGGCCCAGTCGCGCTGCTTCTCGGTCTCGCGCTTGTCGTGCAGCTTCTTGCCGCGGGCGACGCCGAGCAGCAGCTTCGCACGCCCCTTGTCGTTGAAGTAGATCTTGAGCGGCACCATGGTCATGCCCTCGCGCTCGGTGCTCTGGGTCAGCCGCGCCATCTCGCGCTTGTTGAGCAGGAGCTTGCGCCGCCGCCTCGGCTCGTGGTTGAAGCGGTTGGCCTGCAGATATTCCGGCACGTAGGAGTTGATCAGCCAGATCTCGCCGCCCTCGTTGGTGGCGTAGGATTCCTGGATGTTCGCCTGCCCCTGGCGCAGCGACTTCACCTCGGTGCCGGTCAGCACGAGGCCGGCCTCGACGGTGTCGAGGATCTCGTAGGAGAAACGCGCCTTGCGGTTCTCGGCGGCGACCCGGTTGTTGGGATCGGATTTCTTGACCTGGTTCATTCGCGTTCTGCTTGGTTTGGGGACGCCTTCTGTCGTCGATGCCTTCTATATGGTGCGTCCTGCCGATGCTTTCTTGCAGGTGCGTCCTTCGCGGCTCGCCCGCTGAAGAACTGCCCTTCGTTTTCCAGCGTCTTGCGGCCTCGCACCTCAGGACGGGGGGGTGCCCCGGCATCGTGGATTGCCGCGGATTCCGCCTGGCTTGGCGAGGCATTGCGTCCGCCCGGGACAGACGGCGTCGAAAGTCGGCGTTGCAGGCACCGACCGCCCCAACGGCGGCGAAGAAGCTGGCGCCAAACCGAACGGGCGAGCCTCGAAGGCGGCCGCGCTAGTTGATCAGGCCTGCATGCTTCATCGCCGCCTCGATCTTCTCGGCCGTCCCCTCCTCAACCGTGGTCAGCGGCGAGCGCACGGTGTTCTCCGCCTTGCCCAGCCGCGACAGCGCGTATTTAGCGCCGGCGACTCCCGGCTCCAGGAAGATCGCCTTGTGCAGCGGCATCAGCCGGTCCTGCAGGGCAAGCGCCTTCTCCTTGTCGTTGGCGAGCGTCGCCGCCTGGAATTCCGCGCAAAGCCGCGGCGCCACGTTCGACGTCACCGAGATGCAGCCGACGCCACCATGAGCGTTGAAGCCGAGCGCCGACGCGTCCTCGCCGGAAAGCTGGATGAATTCCTTGCCGCAGGTCATGCGCTGCTCGGAGACACGCTCGACCTTGCCGGTGGCGTCCTTGACGCCGACGATGTTTTTGAAGTCGTGCGCCAGCCTCCCCATCGTCTCAGGCGTCATGTCGATCACCGAACGCGGCGGGATGTTGTAGATGACGATCGGCAGGCTCGTCGCCTTCGCCACCGTGGCGAAGTGCTCGTAGAGCCCGCGCTGCGTCGGCTTGTTGTAATAGGGCGTAACGACGAGAACGGCGTCGGCGCCAACCTTCTCGGCATATTGCGCGAGCCCCACGGCTTCAGCCGTATTGTTCGATCCCGCGCCGGCGACCACCGGCACGCGGCCGCGCGCCACCTCGACGCAGGCCCTCACCACCTGGCGGTGTTCCTCATGCGAAAGCGTGGGCGATTCACCGGTGGTGCCGACCGGCACGAGGCCGCTGGTCCCCTCGGCGATCTGCCACTCGACCAGATCGCGAAAAGCTTTCTCGGCCAGCGCCCCGTTCTTTTCGAACGGTGTCACGAGCGCGGTCAACGAGCCTCTCAGCATGTCCGGTTCAACTCCCCTTTCGGCCGGCCCGGCCGGCCTTTCTTCGGTTGCGCCGCCTTCTAGCCGAAAGCGAAGCCGCGCACCATAGTCTTGACACGGTGGCACGGCAAGGAAGCGACCAATGCAATCCGAACGGTCCCGCTAACCTTTCATTTACGTCCCCTTCATCGCCGACGACTAGGATGCCGGAATCCGCTCCTGTTTGGCAAAGGCAAGGACAGGGAAGCCGAATGAGCAGTTTTGGCCGTTGGCCTCGCCATGCGCTGCTGGCCGCCGTGATCTCGGTGGTGCCGGTGGCCGACGCCGTCGCCCAGGTCGACGGGCAGACGACCGCCGGCATCGCCGCCGCGGCCGGCAAGACCGACCGGTTGCGCGCCAGCATCAGCCCGCGGCTCAAGGCCGGGCTCGACGCCCTGATGACCGGCGACGTCGCCGGCGCGCGCGCCTTTCGCGACGGCCTGCCGGCGGCCGCGCTCGACCGCCACATCCTCGCCTGGGCGATCGTGCTCAAGGGCGGCGCTCAGGTGCCGAGCGGCGAGATCGCCGCGGCCGTCGCGGCGCTGCCCGGCTGGCCCGGAATGGAGACCTTCCGGCGCAGCAGCGAACGCGCCTTCCTGCGCGAGGCGCCGGCTCCCGAGGCCGTGGTGAAGGCCTTTGCCGGCGCGCCGCCGCGCACGACGCAGGGCGCCGTCCTGCTCGCCCGCGCGCATGTGGCGCTCGGCGACGTGCCGGCCGCGCGTTTCGTGCTCTCGCCGGTCTGGCGTACCGCAAAGCTGGAAGCGGCAGACGAGGCCGCCATCCTGAAGGAGTTCGGGTCGATCATCCCGGCCGAGGATCATCGCTTCCGCATGGAGCGCATGCTCTATGCCGACCGCGCCGGATCGGCGGAGCGGGTCGCCAAGCTCGCCGGCGCCGAGCCGCTGTTCAAGGCATGGGCCGCCGTGATCCGCAACGACCGTTCGGCGGGGAAACTGCTCGACCGGGTACCGGCGGCCCAGCGCTCGGCCGGCTATCTGTTCGCCAGGGCAAAGCTGCTGCGCCGCGCCGACAAGTTCTCCGAGGCGGCGGCGGTCATGCTCGACGCGCCGAAGGATCGTGTCGCGCTCGTCGATCCAGACGCCTGGTGGATCGAGCGGCGGGTGCTGTCGCGCGAGCTGCTCGACGAGGGCGACGCCAAGGCCGCCTACCGCGTGGCGGCCGCGCATGCGGCCGAAAGCCCGGTCAATCAGGCCGACGCCGAATTCCATGCCGGCTGGTATGCCCTGCGCGGCCTCGGCGACGCCAAGGCGGCGGCAAGGCACTTCGCCCGCATCGCCGATGTCGCGGAAGGACCGATCTCGCGCTCGCGCGCCAGCTACTGGCTCGGCCGGGCGGCGGAAGCCGGCGCGCCGGGCAGTGCCAAGGACCACTACCAGCGCGCCGCGGCGTTCGGCACCACCTTCTACGGCCAGCTTGCCGCGCAGAAGCTCGGGCTGAAGACCGTCAACGTCGCCTATCCGGCGCCCGGCCCTGCCGACCGCCGCAACTTCGCCGGGCGGGAAGCCGTCGCCGCGATCAAGCGGCTGGAGGCCGCCGGATATCCGGATCTTGCCGACACGCTCTATCGCGACCTTGCCGCCCAGCTTACCAGTCCGGGCGAGCTGGCGCTGCTGACGACCATGGCGGAAAACCGCGGCGATCATTTCCTGGCGCTCAGGATCGCCAAGGTGGCGGCCGGGCGCGGCCTCGACATCGGCGCGCTGTCGCACCCGCTCGGCGCCATCCCCTCCTCCGCCGACATTTCCGGCTCGGGCAAGGCGCTGGCCTATGCCATTGCGCGCCAGGAGAGCGAGTTCAACGTCGGCGCCGTGTCGACCGCCGGGGCGCGCGGACTGCTGCAGCTCATGCCGGACACTGCGCGTGACGTCGCCAAGAAGGCGGGCCTCGCCTTCTCGGCGCAGAAGCTCACCACCGATCCCGGCTACAACGCCACGCTCGGCGCCACCTTCCTCGGCGACCAGCTCGGCCGCTTCGACGGCTCCTATGTGCTCACTTTCGCCGGCTACAATGCCGGCCCGCGCCGTGCACGCGACTGGATGGCGCGCTACGGCGATCCGCGCGGCAAGGATGTCGCGACCGTCGTCGACTGGATCGAGCGCATCCCCTTCGCCGAAACCCGCAGCTATGTGCAGCGGGTGATGGAGAACTATGTCGTCTACAAGATGCAGCTCACCGGCACGTTCGACATCGAAGGCGATCTGGTGAACGGCCGCTGACGCCTTTTCACAGCTCGACGCGCTGGCAAGCCCCTCCTGCGGAGAATGGAATGCAATCAAGGATCGGCTTTCCACTCTATCTCCTTGTTTTTGGCATGATCTTGGTCCGAAAAGTCTGCAACTTTTCGGGACATGCTCTAGTCTCGACCGCAACAATAGGATTCCGGAGGCGGTATGGCCGGCAATGACGGTTTTGTGGATTTCTTCTATGACGCCAAGGACGGTCTGAGGCTGCACGCCCGCATCTATGGCGAGGACCGCCGCGGCAGCCTGCCGGCGATCTGCCTGCCAGGCCTGACGCGGAACGCCCGCGATTTCCACGAGCTCGCGCTGTTGCTGTCGGCTCACCCGGACACGCCGCGCAAGGTCGTGGTCTTCGACTATCGCGGACGCGGCGCGTCCGCTTACGATCCCGAATGGAAGAACTACAACGTCGCCCGCGAGGCGGACGATGTGCTGGCGGGGCTGGACGCGCTCGGCATTGCCGAGGCCGCCTTCATCGGCACGTCGCGCGGCGGGCTGATCATCCACGTGATCGCCGCCATGCGGCTGACGGCGCTGAAGGCGGTGATCCTCAACGATGTCGGGCCGGCGATCGAGGCCGCCGGGCTCGCCCACATCGTCTCCTATCTGGAGACCGCATCGCCGGCTGCAAGCTTCGCCGAAGCGGAACGCGCGCAACGCGCCATCCACGGCGTCGATTTTCCGGCGCTCGGCGATGCCGACTGGTCGCGCCTGGTGCGAGCCCTCTATCGCGACGAGGACGGCAGGCCCGTCGCCGATTTCGATCCGGCGCTGCTGCGGACGCTGACGCTGTTCGATCTCGCCAAGCCCTTGCCGACGATGTGGCCGCAGTTCGACGAACTGCGCGGCGTTCCGCTGCTGACGATTCGCGGCGAACGCTCGAAGCTGCTGGCCGCCGAGGCGGGGGAGGAGATGCGCCGCCGGCATCCGGGCATGGAAGCGATCATCGTCGCCGGCCAGGGCCATCCGCCGATGCTCGAAACCGCCGGGCTGCCAAAGCGCATCGCCGACTTTCTGGCACGGGCCGACTCGGAAGGCTGATTCCCGGGTCTCGGCAAGGCGGCTCCGTTCCCGCAGCGCTCAGAGCCGCAGCGCCGGCCCGCTCTGGAAAGAAAAAACCCGGCGGTCGCCCGCCGGGTTTCGTCCAATCGTTCTGGCGGCTTGGCTTAGAACGTGCGCTGGAAACGGACGTTCAGGCCCCAGGCGTCGGAGTCGTCCAGGTCGAAATTGTCGACATAGATGACTTCCGGCGTGATGGTGAAGCCCGGAACGAGGTCGTAGGCGACGTTCGCGGCAACCGAGAAGTTCTCGAAGTCGTCATAGCCGACTTCGGCGTTGAAGGTCGCCTTCTCGTTGAACTTGACGGCCGTGCCGCCCCAGATCGCCCACTTGCCGCCCCAGCCGGCGTAGAAGTTGCTCCCATTGTCGACGACTACCGTACCAGCGTCATTGAATTCGATCTCATCGCCACCGGAATCCCAGGCGCCCATCACGAAGACCGAGGCGGTGTCGGTGATGTTGACGTCCAGGCGACCCTTGACAGCGACTTCTTCCTGCCAGGTGTCCCAACCGGCGACGAGGCCGACCTTGCCCCAGCCCTGGGTCAGCGAAACGCCGCCGACCACATACGGAGCGTAGTCCTCCGTGATGCCGGCGCCGACGCCGTTTGCTACAGGAAAAGGAGTGCCGTCGGGCCGGAGGGCATCATAGTTGACGGCCTCGTCCTCATCGCCCTGCTCGATGGCGATACCCGCCGAGAAGCCGTTCGCGCCGGTGTAGGTGTAGGCGATCTGCAGCGTCGAGAACGGACCATACGGGACCAGACCGTCGTTCAGCACGCCCGACGAATAATCGGTGAACGTCGAGAAGTAGGAGTCGTTCTTGCCGATGCGGAAGCCGCCCAGCTCGATGTAGGCGAACTCGACGAAGAGATTGTCTTGGTTGTCGTAGGTGCGGTCGAATCCGTCGCCGGAACCCTGGTAGTTGAAGTTCAGCTGGGCATAGGAACGCAGCGTGCCGAGCTCGGTTTCCGAGCGGGCATCCAGACGCAGCTGGGCACGAACGCGGTTGTTGTAGGTATCCTTTTCAGCGTTCGAGATGCGGTCGAACGCATCGCCTGCACGAATGTCGACGCGGACATAGCCGCTGATCTTCAGGCAGGTCTCGGTGCCCGGCATGTAGAAGAAGCCGGTGCCGTACACGTCGCAGACGCGCACGTATTCCATGGGCTCCGGCTCGGCGACGACGACGGCATCGGCCGCGCGGGCGCCGGATACGGCGACGAGCGCCGCGGCCGAGCCGAGAAGTAGGGTTTTCACGTTCATTCTTGTCTCCAGTAACGTTTAAGTACGGGTGCCCTTCATTGCTGACGGGCGTTTTCCCCACCCCGTCCCCCGATCGTGTGCGATCGCTCGCACCCCCTTCTCTCGCTCGCGACCTTACTCATCGAACCGAGCGGTTCAATCTCCAAAAGCTTCGCGCCGCAAAATGCGAACCACTATTCCGGGTTGCGTTGCACAAACGACACGCCCGCACAGGTGCCGGATCGAGCCTGGTGCAAAGAGGCTGATTAGGTGTCGCGCGCTCTTGGCGAGAGGTCATGGCAGCCTCCCGCATCTTTCTCGGAGGCGCTTCTCGCGAGAGGGTGAGATGGAGTGTCGATGGAACCAGCCTGCGTCGTGCCGAGACGGATTCGGCCAGTCTGCATGCCGACGAATCACGACCCCCGCGGGTATCTCGCCGGGAACTTACGATTGCACGCAAAAAACCCGGCGGTCGCCCGCCGGGTTTCTTGCTTCCAGCCGTTGCCGGTGGATTAGAAGTTGCGCTGGAAGCGCACGTTCACGCCCCAAGCCTCGTCGGCGACGTTCACGATATTGTCGCTGAAATTGTCGGCATAGACAACTTCCGGCGTGATGGTGAAGCCCGGAACCAGCTCGTAGGCGATGTTCGCGGCAATCGAGAAGTTCTCGAAGTCGTCATAGCCGACTTCGGCGTTGAAGGTCGCCTTCTCGTTGAACTTGATCGCCGTGCCGCCCCAGATGGCCCAGTCGCCACCCCAAGGGGCGTAGAAGTTGCTCCCGTTCGCGATTACCTCGTCTCCGGCGCCATTGAGTTCGATTTTGTCGCCACCGGAATCCCAGGCGCCCATCACGAAGATCGAGGCGGTTTCGGTGATGTTGACGTCGAGGCGACCCTTGACCGCGACTTCGTCTTCCCAGCTGTCATAGCCGGCGACGATGCCGACCTTGCCCCAGCCCTGGGTCAGCGACACGCCGCCGACCACATAAGGAGCGTAGTCCTCGGTGATGCCGGCGCCGACACCGTCTGCCAGCGGGATAGGAGTAACGCCGTCGGCCTCGAAGGCAGTGTAGTTGACAGCCTCGTTCTCGTCGCCCTGTTCGAGGGCGATACCGGCCGAGAAGCCGTTCTCGCCGGTGTAGGTGTAGGCGATCTGCAGCGTCGCGAACGGACCGTAGGGAACGATACCGTCGTTCAGCACGCCCGACGAATAGTCGGTGAAGGTCGAGAAGTAGGAGTCCGTCTTGCCGATGCGGAAGCCGCCGAGCTCGATATAGGCATGCTCGATGCCCATGCCGTCCTCGTTGTCGTAGGTATTCTCGAAGCCGTCGCCCGAAGCCTGGTAGTTGAAGTTGATGGCGGCGTAGGAACGCAGCGTGCCAAGCTCGGTCTCCGAACGGGCATCGACGCGCAGCTGGAAGCGGACGCGGTTGTTGTAGGTTTCCTCGAAGTCATCGCCGCTGGAATCGTTGCTCGGGAACGCGAAGAAGTCGCCGCCACGCAGGTCGACGCGGACGTAGCCGCTGACCTTCAGGCAGGTCTCGGTGCCGGGCATGTAGAAGAAGCCGGTGCCGTACACGTCGCAGACGCGCACATATTCCATCGGCTCCGGCTCGGCGACGACGACGGCATCGGCCGCCTTGGCGCCGGAGACTGCGACGAGGGCCGCAGCCGAGCCGAGAAGCAGGCTCTTGATGTTCATTTTCTGACCTCCAGTCAAAAGTTAAAAAAAGGTTCCGGGTTTTTTTCTTTGCTGAAGGACAGCTTCCCTGCCCATCCCCCAAGCGAAAAGTACGATCGCTCGCCCCTTCCCCGCGAGCGACATTACCGATCGAACCCGCCTGTTCAATCGCGATTGCGCCGCCGTACTGCTATCCACGGTTGATCGCCAAACGCTGTGGCACAAATGACACGTTTTTCCCGGGCGCCGACACCGACGGTTAACCATGAAGCCGCCGGCGCGGCCTGATGCGACGCCGAGCGCCGGCGAATCGAGCGGCGCTCGATCGCCGCCGCTTTTTCAGAAAACGTCTTGATACTCTATGGCGCTCGGGCTACGTGGGCGGCACGGAGAGGTGGCCGAGTGGTCGAAGGCGCTCCCCTGCTAAGGGAGTAGAGGTCAAAAGCTTCTCGAGGGTTCGAATCCCTTCCTCTCCGCCATTTGCCGCTCATCCAAAATCGAGACCGATTCCGGCCGACTTTCCTCCTCCGCGCGCTGGGCGAAGGACGGGCGTATTCCCGCAGTTAAAAACCACTCTCCTGACCGGAGCCGAGCGCAAAAGGCTGCTCCGAGCATACTCTGGCGGCGCGGCGCTGCGGCGCGATGCGGACCGTCCCGAGGACAGGCACTTGCCGGCCCTGTTACAAAACGCCCGTCATTCGCCGATCGTCAGTGCCTCGAGCCTGCCAAAGACCTCGTCCAGGCCGTCGGTAAAGCCCAACTCGATCGCGGCGGCCCGCGCCTCGGCATCGGCGTAGCGCATCGTCATGGTCATGCGGGTCCCGGTTGCACGCGCGACCAGATCGGTCGTGACCGTTGGGCCCGAAGAGGTGTCGCCGTTGAAATGCTCGACATGAACCATGCGGTGCGGGGCATCGACCACCAGGATCGGCCCCGAGAAAAAGAACTCAGGCCATTCATAAAGAAACGAGCCGCCCGGACGCAGGTCCACCTCGCAGCGCGTCATCGTATCGCGCAGGGCCATCCACCGGCGGATCAGATCAGGCTCGGTCAGCGCGCGCCAGACACGGACGGGCGGATGGCTGAAGTCGCGCCGGACGATGATGTCGGTTTCGCCGTCCAGTGCGAGCTGCAGTTGGGTAATATCCGGGGTCATGCTCATGATGTACTCCTTTCAGGGTTCCCGGAAGGGGCTTGCTCGGCTTCGTCCGACAGGCCGTCGAGAACCGCATCCAGCTTTTGGAACTGCGTCTCCCAAAGTGCGCGGTATTGGCCAAGCCAGTCCCAGAGCGCTTCGACGGCGTCCGGTTTCAGGCGGCGGGGGCGGGCGGTGCCTTTGATGCGGGTCTCGATCAGCCCCGCCTCCTCCAGCACCTTCAGGTGGCGGCTGATCGCGGGCTGGCTGATGGAAAACGGACGGGCGAGGTCCTGTACCGTCGCCTCGCCCTTCGCCAGCCGCGCGATGATGGCACGGCGGGTGGGATCGGCGAGGGCGGCGAAGGACTGGTCGAGGGCGTTCATGGCAGAGCCATTATATAATGAACAGATTATATAGCGAATAGGCAATGTAAGTCAGCTCAGAACCCGAAGCCGCCTTTGCACCTAGAGGCCGGCAGATGCCCGGGAGTTCAGGGCTGGCGCCGTCCGCCGCCCCGCTGCGCGATCAAGCAGGGACGTATGTCAGCCTGACCGTGTCCTCGCCAACGCGATCGGTGGAAACAAGGCGGAGCGGCGGCCGCGGGCCGGCGAAGAATGGCTTGCCGCGACCAAGCACGTTGGGGTGGAAGTAGAGTCGATACTCATCGATAAGACCAAGGTCGGTCAGGCTTCGTGCCAGGTCTGGTCCGGAAACCGCAATCTCCCCGACAAGCCGAGCCTTCAGGCCACGGACCACCGCCTCGACGTCATCCTGCACAAGCGTGGCGTTGGGGCCGACCGATTTCAGCGAGCGCGACACGACCCATTTCGGTTGCCGTCGCCACGCCGCCGCGAACTCGTGTTGCTCCGCACTCCACTCAGGACGGTCTTCGTCCCAATAGCGCATGGTCTCGTACATGCGGCGACCGTACACGCTGCCGGTCAGGCCGCTCACGTGCTCTATCCAGTGGCGAAAGAGCGCTGGACCCGTCCGCATTTCCAGGTGGTCGACGTATCCGTCCAGCGACTGGTTCATTCCGAAGACAAGCTTCGCCATGCTACCGAACCTCCATCCCAAGGCCTTCACGATAGTATGAGCAGCCTGACGCGGAAAGCGAAGGTTGCCGCAAACGATGCGTCCAGACCTGGATGGGGGATCGATCTTCCGTATCTCTTCGAGAGACCCTCGTGCCAGCGCTCTGGTCCCGATCGGCCCCGCAGCCGAAGCCGCGGGCCGGTTCCCGGATCAGGCCCCGCTGGCTTCCTCGATGCGTCCGATCATCGCGCGCAGCGCTTCCATCGCCGTCGCCGTCTCCTCGTCCGACAGCACGTCGGCGTCGAACAGCTTCATGCTGCGCAGGCCCTCCATCACCAGGAACGCCACCAGCGTCGTGGCGTCGTGGCCGGTGTCGGCCTTGAGCCGGTCCAGGATCTGGCGCTTGAAGTGCTTTATCGGTTTCAGCATTTCCGGGTGCTGGACGATCGCGGCAAGCACGCCCGCCGGCGGCGGCGTCTGTTTCTGGCAATCCGCCAGCGAAACGTCGAGATAGGCGTGCAGCGCCGCCGCCGGCCCCGCGCCGAGCAGGGCCTGCTGCGTCTCCAGGTCGCGGTCGAAGGTTTCCAGGTGGTCGCCGACCAGCGCCTCGAGCAGGTCGAGCTTGGCCGGGAAATGATAGAGCAGGCCGCCCTTGGATACGCCGGCGCGCGCCGCCACGGCGTCGAGCGACAGATTCGCCGGGCCGACGTCGCGCGCCAGGTCGGCCGCTGCCGACAATATCCTGGCGCGCGCGCTCGGCCGCGGCAGCGCGGTCGGCGGTAGCTTCCTTACGGCGCCCATCGGCATTCTCCGGCTTTCCCAAAGGGGATGGCAGTTGACATTACCGTCCAGACGGTACAGTAAACAGCTCACACATTGCAAGCGGAGCGCATCACGGGCTCAAGACGGACCCTATCCGCCCGCCGACAACGGACAACTTCCAAACCGGCAACCTCATGATCAAGCGCTTCATCTTCGCGTTCGCCCTTCTCGTGCTCGTCTGCGGCGGGATCGTCGGCTTCAACATCTTCCGCGACCGGGCGATCGAGCAGTTCTTCGCCAACATGCCGCGGCCGGCGCTGGCCGTCTCGACGGAGGAGGTGAAGCCGATCACCTGGACACCCGGCATCGAGGCGCTCGGCACGGTCAATGCCGTCAACGGCGTCGATCTCACCGTGGAAACCTCCGGCATCGTCACGGAGATCCCTTTCAAGGCGAACCAGCGCGTCGACGCCAACCAGGTGCTGGTGCAGCTCGACGACGGCGTCGAGCGCGCCGATCTGGAGGCCACCAAGGCGCAGGCGAACCTCGACCAGGTGACGCTGCAACGCGCGCTGGAGCTGCAAAAGCGCGGCGTCGGCACCGACGTGAACGTCGATTCGGCGCGGGCGGCCGCGGCCGCGTCGACGGCGCAGGTCGCCAAGCTGCAGGCGGTGCTCGACCAGAAGCAGCTGCGCGCGCCGTTCGCCGGGACCATGGGCATCCCGCGGATCAATGACGGCCAGTACCTGACGCCGGGCACGATCGTGGCGACGCTGCAGGATCTGGAGACGATGCGGGTCGACTTCACCGTCCCCGAGCAGCAGCTCGGCCATCTCGAGATCGGCCAGTCGGTGCGGCTGCGCACCACCGAGGACGACTGGCGCTTCTCCGGCGCGGTGACCGGCATCGATCCCAAGGTCGACCCGGCGACGCGGCTGGTGTCGGTCCGCGCCGAAGTCTCCAACCCGGGCGGGCAGCTCACGCCCGGCCAGTTCGTGCAGGTGCGCGTCGAGCTCCCGACGGAATCGGACGTGATCGCCGTCGTGCAGACGGCGGTGGTGACCAGCCTCTACGGCGACTACGCCTATGTGGTCGAGCCGGCCGAGAAGAAGGACGAACCGGCGCCGGCGGCGCCTGAAGCCCCGCAGACCAGCCAGGCCGGAGAGACCACCGGCGCCGTGCCGGCGGCCCAGCAGGCCGCGGAGCCGGCGCTGGTCGCCCGCCAGGTCTTCGTCAAGACCGGGCGGCGCTCCGACGGCGTGGTCGAGATCCTTTCCGGCCTGTCGGGCGGCGACGTTGTCGTGACCGCCGGACAGAACCGGCTCTCCAACGGCGCGCCGGTCAAGATCGACAACAGCGTCACGCCCGAGCTCAAGGCGGCCTCGAAATGAGTATCTCCGACGTCTTCATCCGCCGGCCCGTCCTGTCGACGGTGCTGGCCCTGATGATCCTGCTGCTCGGCTTCCAGGGCATGTTCAACCTCTCCGTCCGGGAATATCCGGAGGTCGAGGAGACGGTCATCACCGTCACGACGGCCTATGCCGGCGCCAGCCCGGACCTGATCCAGGGCTTCATCACCGCGCCGATCGCCAGGGCTGTCTCGACCACCGAGAACATCGACTACGTGACCTCGCAGAGCAGCCCGTCCGCAAGCGTGGTGACGGTGCACATGAAGCTCGGCTCGAATCCGGACGTGGCGCTGACGGAAGTGCTGTCGAAGGTTCAGCAGGTGACCGGCGACCTGCCGCAGGACGCCGAGGATCCGACCATCGTCAAGGGCACGGGCCAGCAGTTCGCCATCATGTATCTGGCGATGCAGAACCCCAACATGACGTCGGAGCAGCTCACCGAATATATCGAGCGCGTCATCCGGCCGCGCGTCTCCACCATCGAGGGCGTGGCCGAGGTGCAGGTGCTGGGCGCCGCCAACTATTCGATGCGCGTGTGGATCGATCCGGTGCGGCTGGCGGCGCGCGGCCTCGCCGCCTCGGACGTGCTCGCGGCGATCAACTCGTCGAACTTCCTGGCCGCGCCGGGCAAGACCAAGAACGAATACGTCGCCTACGCCATCACCATGAAGTCGACGCTGCAGACCCCCGAGGCCTTCGGCGCGCTGCCGCTCAAGTCGGCCGACGGCAGCGTGGTGCGCCTGCGCGAGGTCGCCAATGTCGAGCTCGCCGCCGAAAGCACCGATACGATCGTGCGCTTCAACGGCCAACCGGGCACCTTCATCGGCATCTTCCCGACGCCCGCCGCCAACCCGCTCGACACGGCTGGCGCGGTCATAAATGAACTGCCGGCGCTCCAGGCGAGCCTGCCCGAAGGCATGACCATCACCATGGTCTACGACGCCACCGAGACGATCAGCGCATCCATCCGCGAGGTCTTCACCACCATCGCCGAGGCGGTCGCCATCGTCGTGGTGGTCATCCTCCTGTTCCTCGGCTCGTTCCGCTCTGTGCTGATGCCGGTGGTCACCATCCCGCTGTCGCTGATCGGCGTCTGCTTCCTGCTCTTCGCCGTCGGCTATTCGATCAACCTGCTGTCGCTGCTGGCCATGGTGCTGGCCATCGGCCTGGTGGTCGACGACGCCATCGTGGTGCTGGAGAACGTCCACCGCCACATCGAGGAAGGCCTGTCGCCGATGCAGGCGGCGTTCGTCGGCATGAAGGAGATCTCCGGGCCGGTCGTGGCGATGACCATCACGCTGGCCGCCGTGTTCGCGCCGCTGATGTTCACCGGCGGCCTCACCGGGGCGCTGTTCCGCGAGTTCGCCCTCACCCTGGCGGGCGCGGTCGTCATCTCCGGCATCGTGGCGCTCACCGTCACGCCGATGATGTCGGCGCGCATCCTCAAGGCCGGTGGCCACAGCCGCTTCCAGCAGTTCGTCGACCGCACCTTCGACCGTCTCGCCAACGGCTACGAACGCCTCGTCTCCGGCTCGCTGAACTACCGACCGGTGACGCTCATGGTGGTCGTCGCGCTGGTCGCGGTGACCGGCTACATGTTCACCAAGACCTCCAGCGAGCTGGCGCCGGAAGAGGATTCCGGCGCGCTGTTCTCGCTGATGACCGCTCCGCGCTACGCGACGTCGGACTACACGGCGCGCTACGCCCAGCAGATCTACGAGCTGACCAAGGACATCCCCGAACTCAGGGCGACCTTCTCCATCGTCGGCATCGGCGGGGCCACCAATTCCGGCTTCTCGGTGTGGGCGTTCAAGGACTGGGCGGAGCGCGGCCGCTCGCAGAAGGAGCTGCAGGCCGACATCCAGGCGCGGCTGTCGCACGTGGCCGGCGTCGAAGCGCTGGTGTTCGCGCCGCCTTCGCTGCCGGGCGCCGGCGGCGGCCTGCCGATCTCGATGGTCATCCAGTCGACCGGCTCGCCCGACCAGGTGTTCCAGGTCGCCGAGGAGATCAAGAACCAGGCGCAGGCGTCCGGCCGCTTCATCGTCGTGCAGAACTCGCTCAGCTTCGACGCGCCCGAGGTGACGGTGACGATCGACCGCGACCGCGCCGCGGCGCTCAACCTGCCGATCAGCGACATCGCCTCGACGCTCGGCCTGCTGGTCGGCGGCGGCAAGATCGCGCAGTTCGACCGCGACTCCAACAGCTACGACATCATCATGCAGGTGCCGGACAATTACCGGCACAATCCGGAATCGCTCGGCAAGTATTATGTGCGCAGCATCAGCGGCGACATGGTGCCGCTGTCGGCGGTGGTGAACATCGCGGTGAACTCGTCGCCGGCTTCGATCGAGCAGTTCAACCAGCTGAACTCGGCGACCATCTCGGCGCTGCCAGTGCCCAGCGTGACGACCGGCGACGGACTGGCGACCATTGAGGACATCGCCCGGCCGCTGCTGCCGGAAGGCTTCTTCGTCGACTACGCCGACCAGTCGCGGCTGGAGCGCGACCAGGGCAACACCATCATGATCGCCTTCGGGCTTGCGGTGGTCGTCATCTACCTGGTGCTTGCCGCCCAGTTCGAGAGTTTCCGCGATCCGCTGATCATCATGATGTCGGTGCCGCTGTCGATCTTCGGCGCGATCATACCGCTCAATCTCGGGCTGGGCACGCTCAACATCTACACGCAGGTCGGACTGATCACGCTGATCGGGCTGATCACCAAGCACGGCATCCTTCTGGTGGAATTCGCCAACCAGCAGCGCGAGGAGCACGGGATGAGCCGGCATGACGCGATCATCGCTTCGGCCAAGGTGCGGCTGCGGCCGATCCTGATGACCACGGCGGCGATGGCGCTGGGCGTGGTGCCGTTGATCATCGCCCAGGGCGCCGGCGCCGCCGCGCGCTACTCCATGGGCCTGGTCATCTTCACCGGCATCCTGGTCGGCACGCTGTTCACGCTGTTCGTGGTGCCGATGTTCTACACCTACATCTCGCGCCGGGAGCTGGCGGCCAAGGTTGAGGCGCCGACGGCTCGGCCGCCCGGCCACGGGGCACCGGTGCCGCACTGAGGGATCGGTCCGCGGTCGATCCGGCAAGGCCCGCCCGCCAGGCGGGCCTTCGTTTTTCAGAAAGGGATGCCGGCAGCCGGCTGCAACGCCGAAAAGTCGGGGTCAGCCGATCCCGTCGGCGATCAGACGATGAAGTCGCTCACATCGAGAACGTGGCGGCCGATCAGCACGATCTGGAACTCGGCTGATGTATCGTTGTCGATGTTGCCGACAATGACGGTGTCGCCGGCCGAATTATACGTATAGCGCAGCTCGCCCGGGCTGTTGGCAACAAAGCTGTCCCGGCCGATGAAGTCGAAGGCCTGGTTGCCGGCACGCGTCAAATCGGCGTCGAGCTTCGAGAGATCGATCAGGTCGTCATAGCCGGCGCCGTCGTTGATCTGGAAATCGGCGATGACGTCGCGGCCCGAGGCACTGGTCATCTCGGAGACGCTGACGAAGCGGAAAACATCGTCTCCCGAGCCGCCCGACATCAGGTCGCTGCCGAGCCCGCCCCATATCTGGTCGTTGCCGCTTTCGCCATAGATGTCGTCGTCGCCGAGACCGCCCAAAAGCTTGTCGCTGCCGCCATTGCCGTCGATCAGGTCGTGGCCGCGGCCGCCGAACAGCACGTCGGCGGAATTCGTGCCGGCGATGTCGCGGTCCCGCGTCGAGCCGTCGAACACGAAATCGGCGGAGACGAACTCGCCGCGGGCCACGTCGGCGATCTCGATGACATGGTTGATGCCGCCGAGATAGGCGTTGAGGATCGCGCCGCCGTCCGAGGTGTTGCCGAGCAGCGCCTGCACCTGGTTGAAATCGGACACGCCCCATTCGCGCAGGTCGATGCGGTCCTGGCCCAGCTCGAAATCGGCGATGAAATCGTCGCTCAGGCCGGTCGAGCGGTCGCTCGAGCGGAACCAGTCCGCGCCGGAGCCGCCATAAAGCGTATTGATGCCGCTGTCGCCATAGATGTCGTCGTCGCCGGAGCCGCCGTAAAGCGTGTCGTTGCCGGCCCCGCCGGAAACAAGATCGTGGCCCTCATAGCCGTAGATCCTGTCATTGCCGCCGAAACCGTAGATCTCGTCGCTCGCGGTCGTGCCGCGAATGACTTCGCCGCCATTGGTGCCCTTGATCAGTGCCATGAACAAATCTCCTCATCGCCCCGCGGCGACCGTCCTACAGAGAGCCTGGTGAACCGGGAATGAATGGGGGCGTGAGCCGGAGAGTGAGGGAATTGGTAGCCATGGCCAAAACAAGGTTTGATTTTATCCCAGCGGAAATAGGGTATAGACACGCGAATTCGCGAACCTATGCCTCCCTAGGGATGCCCCACTTTTTAGAAATGAAGTTATCCTTGCTTTTTTTGGATGACTCCCCTAGATAGGAAGGTATAATTTCATAATTGGTAAAATTTTGCGGCGCTTGCTTCAAGGAACAACCCATAACTTCACACCCACTAATTGCCGAGGTCCTTTTCAAGGATAGGCCTGCAGGAACCCTCCAACGGACGGTTACCGGCGGCACGCGTTTTTCCTATGCGGAAGGCTGGGACGCGGATATCGCCTGCTGTTTTCCCGCTACGCGGCGCGAACATGAATGGGCGAACGGCCTCCACCCATTTTTCCAGCACCTGGGACCTGAGGGCTGGTTGCGAGAACGTCAGGCGCGCAGCGCTCACGTGGATAGTCAGGATGATTTCGGGCTTTTGCTGCGTTACGGCGTGGACTGCATCGGCGCGGTCGGCATTAGGCCCTCGGCGTCCGCCCCGCTGCAAACCATCGCGGAAGTTGGCCCGACGCCCGGCAGGACGGTGTCAGGCGTTCAGAAAAAGCTTCTGGTGGTCCGAAATAGCGATGGCTTTGCCCCTGCCGGACCGACAGGGCCGGCGCCTTTCATTGCGAAATTCAATTCGGAGGCGATCGACAGCCTTGTGCGAAACGAACTTCGCAGCTTGCGTTGGACCGCTGCTGTCCTCGGCAAGAAAGAGGTGACGGACTTCGAGCAGGGACGAGTCGGAAACGACACGGCGCTCATAATTACTCGCTTCGATCGCGGCCCGAATGGTGAAAAATTCCGTCAGGAAGACTGCGCTCAAATCCTTGTTAAACCGAGAAACAACGACCATTCCGGCAAATACGATAGCTCATACGAAGAGGTAGCCGAAATCATAAGGACCCACTCTTCGAGGCCGACGATCGATCTGGCCCGCTACTTCCGACGCCTCGTGGCCTTTGCCTTGATCGGAAACTGCGACGCCCATCTCAAGAATTTCTCGCTCCTCGAAACGTCAACTGGTCTGCGCCTGTCACCCGCCTACGATGTGCTCAATACGGCTTTTTACGACAATTTCGACAAAACCTTCGGACTGGCGATCGGTGGCAAGTTTCAACATATCGAGGAACTCGACGGCGGCCTTTTTCGTCGTTTCGGCAAAGCCATCGGCTTGAACGACCGCGTCACCGAACAAACGTTCTCCGAACTCAAAAGGCGGGTAGAAAGGGCAACGCCAGTCCTACGTCCGCCACCAGGCGAAGAACCCAGCGGATTTGCAACCCGTTTCGCGGAGATTGTGGGCAATCAATGTCTCAGAATTCTCGCGGGCTGAAGCCCCTAAACTGGCAACAGCTTGTTGATGAGGCTCTCGCCCGTCGCAAGGCAGAAAACTTGACTCAGCGTGAGCATGCCGCCCTTGCCGGCGTGAGCATTCCCACTCTTGCAGGTTTCGACCGCGGAGAAACCACATTAACTCTGGCAAAAGCATTCGATATCCTGCGAGTGGTCGGGCTTCTCGACGAGCCGGCACAGGGCGGCGCTCAGGAACGCTTCTTAAGGGAAGCCATCGAGCGCTGGAGAACTCTCACCAATGCATTGCCAAGCGGCAATGTCGCTCGGTTTCCGGACGGCTTCTACCGGATAGATTATTATCTCGAAGGAGAATTGAAGACATTCTCCCTGCGCGATTACGAAAACATTCTGCGGCAGGCGATTACGCGGCACACTGGCTGGCCGGCCTTCCTCATACTGGATCGCGAAGATCTTGCACCGCGCCAAGTGGATGGAACCGTTGAGGTATGGTTTGAGCCGAAGGAATATGTCGATAGGGCCTTCGAGAGCGATCCTGCGCACTGCGATTTCTGGCGAGCGACTCCTTCCGGGCGACTTTTTCTGATCCGCGGCTACCAAGAGGACGGACAGGAGACGTTCCCCCCTGCAAGCGTCTTCGACACGACGCTGCCAATCTGGCGCATAGGCGAGGTACTGCTGCATGCGGAACGGCTTTCCAGGCTTATGGCCAAGGCTAGTCCCGGTGCGATCAGCGTCCATTTTCGGGCGCTGTATACCGGCCTGCAGGGTCGGCAATTGCGGAATTGGGCAAATCCGCTTTCCGGCATGACGCTTGTTGGACGCCCTTCGCGAAGCGACGAGGTTCTCCTTGAGGCCGAAATTCCAGCAGAAGGAATTACCGAACGGCTTGCCGAACACATTCTACCGCTCGTATCGTCATTGTACGAACGCTTCGATGTCGAAGGCGTTTCGCTCGCTCATGTCCAAACTGAGGTAGCGCAACTCCTCAAAGGGAAGTTCTAAGGAACGGTGCTCGCCCCCGGCGTCCTGGAAGGGCAGATCGCACCGTCTATCCTACCCTCTCCAGATACCTCCTCACCCTTCCGATCTCCTCCCCTGCCCCCCTCGCCGCGACAACCTGGTCGGGCCGCACCAGCACCCAGCCCGGCGCCGAGACGTGGTAGCGGTCGCGCACCTCGCCTTTCGGGTCGCTCGTCTCGTCCAGCGCCACAATCCTGACCGCATCGGAAAAGCCCTCCGGGACGTCGCCGAGCCCGATCGCCTTGCCGGATTGCGAAAACAGCAGCAGCGTGTGGCGGGTCGGCGAAAATTCGCCCCACAATGCGCGCGGCTCGCCGCTCGCGGCGTCGAGGAACGTCGCGTCGAGCGCGCGCGTGCCGACGTCTGTGCGCTTCGGCCGCCGCGGCGGGTTGCCCAGCGCCACCAGCGGGCCGTCCTCGTAGACGATCGTCGTCTCCGACAGCTCGACCGTCAGCATCTTCTGCACCGCCGGCAGGTTGCCCACCACCGTCACCGCGATGTCGCGCAGGAAGGTCGCGACCTTGCCCGGGGCGAAGGCGACGTGCAGCCGCTGCGCCGAGCCGCGGATCACCTCGCGCGCCACCGGCCGGCGCTCCGCTTCATAACTGTCGAGCAGAAGCTCGGCATCGCCGCGGCCGTGCAGAACGTGGCCCAGCTTCCAGCCGAGATTGAAGGCGTCCTGGATGCCGGTGTTCATCCCTTGCCCGCCCGCCGGGCTGTGGATGTGCGCGGCGTCGCCGGCCAGGAACACGCGGCCGACGCGGAATCTTGCCGCCAGCCGCTCGTTGGTGCGGAAGGAGGAAAGCCAGGTCGGGTCGCTGATGCGCGCGCCGAGCGGGCCATGCCGGTCCATCAGCGTCTGCAATTCCTCCAGCGTCGGCGGCGACGCGTCCTCGCTGTCCTCGCGCATGGTGAAGATGCGCCAGATGCCATCCTCGAACGGGAACAGCGCCACCGTATTGCCGCCGTGCCACCAGATGTAGAGGCTGCGCCGGTCAAGGCCGGCGCCGTCGATCTTGACGTCGCCGAGCAGAAACATCTGCGGCTCGGTATAACCCTCGAACGCGATGCCGACGCCGTGGCGCACGGAGCTGCGCGCTCCGTCGGCGCCGACGAGGTATCTTGTCCGCATCCTCTGCTCGCCGCCATCGGCATGTTTCAAGGTCGCGCTCACGCCGTCATCGTCCTGGTCGAGGCCGGTCAGCTCGACGCCGCGCTCCACCGTGGCACCGAGTTCGGCCAGCCGTGCGGTCAGGATCTGCTCGGTGCGCGACTGCGGCAGAAGCAGCGGATAGGGATAGGGGCTGTCGATGCCGTCGCCGACCGCGATGGCACCGAGCCGGCGCCTGCCGTCGCCGGCGATCAGCGATTTCAGCCGCACCCCGCGTTCCAGAAATTTGTCCACCACGCCCATGGCGTGCAGCGCCTCGAGGCTGCCGCTCCACACGGCCAGCGCCTTCGACACGGCAGCCGGCGCGGCGTTGCGGTCGACGATGCGCACGGGCACGCCGTGGAGCCGCAGCGTGATCGCCAGCGACAGGCCGGTCGGACCCGCGCCGACGACGAGAACCGGAATTTCCGACGCCATGACGATGCCCCTCCCCCGCGAGCGCCTGGCGTTCGCGCGTCGAGAATGACCGAGCCGTGCCGGAATTCAAGCGGTCTGGCCAGCCCGGGCATGTGTTCGCGCGCCCAAGTCACGCCATCGTATACGCAAGCTTAACGGCGGCGGGGATCATCGGGATTATCCTTGGGCCACGTGATCTGGACAGATCAAATTCGCCATCTGCTCCACTGGCCACAAGCAGGAATTGCAGCTAGAAGTTCTCCTACAATTGCCAACGGGGGTTGGGGACAATGATGAAATCGTGCCTTCGGGCGGCGCTGGCTATTCTCGCCGCCTCTATTCTGGTCGCCGGTCCGGTCCAGGCGGAGTCGCTTGCCGGGAAGATCGGCAAGAAGCGCTATCCCGTGCAGTTTCCGGTCGGAATGAAAGGACCCTGCCAGCAGGTCTACGAGGCTTATATCGCGGCGCCCGGCCACTCGGCCTATGCGCAGACGCCGCTCAGCTACAGCGTCGAAGCCTTCTTCTGCGGGCGCGCCTTCAATGCGCCGTCGCAGAAGGAAGCCGAAAGGCGCGCCCTTGCCGACTGCAATTCCGTCGGCACGAAATACAAGCTCAAGGTCGCCGGCGCCTGCGCGGTCTACGTGTCGAAATAGGCATGACAGCGCAAGCGCTGGACATCGCTGGTGACGGCCGCGCCGGCGCGCGGCCTCTCGGCGAATGTTGCCCGGCGCTTCTCTCGAGCCAAGCCGCCGGAGGCCGCCCAGGATCGCAATCGTCGCCGGCTACGGCACCGCTACGCCGGGCAACGGCGCCACGCCCGGCAGCGGCATCTCCCCCGGCAGGGGCATCGCACCGGGCGGCATCGCGCGGTCGCCGTTCACCAGCCTCAGCACCAGCCGGTGCACATTGCCGCCGTCGCGCAGCTCCTGCCTGTCGAAGTCGCGGCCGCGCGTCCGCTGCTCCTGCGACAGGGCCGCTAGGTGCTTCGTCAGTTCCTCGCGGATCTTCGTGCATTTGCGATCGTCGGCCACGGTGAGGCCGACCGACACCGCCTCGATCTTCCTGACCATGTCGACGATGAATTCGCCATGCACGCGCTCATGCGCCTCGATGCCGGCGATGAAGTCGTCCCACAGCGCCTGCGTGGCCGGCGGCAGTTTTTTGGCCGGTTTCGGCAGGTGGTAGACGATCGTCAGCTTGGGTTTTGCCGCGGCAAGACGGCAGCCCCCGCCTTCCGGCCGGTAGTCGCGCGACCAGGTCAGCTTGAAGGTGGTGACCGCGACGGCGCGGCCGATGCCGGCCTTGGGCCCACGCTCGCCGATCGATTCGTAGAGCTCGATGCCGCTCTGGCCGGTAATGGCGTAGGCCTCGATCTTCTCCACCGGCTGCCAGGCCTGCTGCGCCGCCAGGGGCGCGGGCGCGAAGCAGGCGGCGGCGAATGCCAGCCGCAGGCCTGCCTTCATCGGAAACGTCATGTCCATCCCATTCCCTTGGTCAAGGAGCTGCGGTTTGGCAACCGGCGGGGCGCCGCAGCCAGCTTACTTTTCCGCTTATCCGGCGCGAATTTCTGTTCTTCCCGGCACGAATTTCTGCTCTCCCACGACGAAAAATTCCTCGGTTCCCACGAAAACAAGGCCAAATCCGTCCGCCGGCATGCTGTTTGGCACCGTATGCGCCCCAGTCATGCCGCTGTCGCCATCGCGCTGTCAGCATGCTCGCGCCGGTCGGTTGCCGTTTGCCATGGGCAGGCGCATCGTCCGGTACAGCAGCGGGCGGCGGACGCGGACAACAAGGGAGCGAACCATGGCCTCGAATTTCGTCTGGTACGAACTGATGACAAGCGATGTGGAGGCGGCGGAAGCCTTCTACACCAAGGTAGTGGGCTGGACTGCGGAAGCCTTTCCCGGCTCCGACTTCCTCTACAGGATCATGAAGACCGGCGAGGTCAGCCTCGGCGGGATCATGGAGATACCGCAAGAGGCGCGCGCCATGGGCCAGCCGCCCGCCTGGCTCGGCTATATCCATGCCGCGAACGTCGACGAGGCGACCGAGGGCGTGCGCAAGGCCGGCGGCGCGGTGCATCGCGAGCCCTCCGATATCGCAGGCGTCGGCCGCTTCTCCGTCGTCGCCGATCCGCAGGGCGCCGTGTTCCTCCTGTTCGCACCGCAGGGCGATGGCGGGCCGACGCTGCCCGCCACGGCTCCCGGACGCGTCGGCTGGCACGAGCTCTACACCAGCGACTGGCAGGCGGCGCTCGACTTCTACTCCGGTCAGTTCGGCTGGACCAAGGACGAGGCGATGGATATGGGGCCGATGGGCACCTACCAGCTCTTCGCCGTCGACGGCCAGCAGACCGGCGGCATGATGAACATGCCGGAGCAGGTGCCCGCACCGGCCTGGCTGTTCTATTTCAACGTGGAGGCGATCGACGCCGCCGCCGAGCGCGTCAGGTCGGGCGGCGGCCAGGTGCTCAACGGACCGATGGAAGTGCCCGGCGGGAGCTGGATCATCCAGTGCATGGATCCGCAGGGCGCCATGTTCGCGCTGGCTGCGCCCGCAAGGTGAGGCGTCGTCCGGACCTTCCGCACGCGGGGAGAAGGTGGCCGAAGGGCCGGATGAGGAGCGGCTTGCACTAACAGGCACCCCCACCCCTAGCCCCTCCCCACAAGGGGGAGGGGGACTTTGCGGCCGCCATGCAACGCAAAACCGTCGACGATTAGTGCTCGGCGGAAAGGTCAGCCGGTCCCCCTCCCTCTTGTGGGAAGGGGTTAGGGGTGGGGGTAAAACCCTGCCCGCCGAGGGGGAGAAGAAAGCCCGCCTTCTCACGCCTCCTGGATGGCGGAGAGCTTCCAGTCGCCGCCGCTCTGGCGCACGAAGGTCCAGAGTTCCGTCGTCTCGGTGATCTCGTCGGGGTCGCCGGACACGATCTCGCCGCTGGAGCGGTCGCGCATCACATCGCGGGATTCGTAGCGGAACGCGGCGGTGGCGTAATCGCGGCCGTCCTCGCGCCAGCTTTCGGCGACATCGGCCTGTAGCAGGTGCACGTCCGTGACTTCGTTGCGGACGCCGTTCTGCGCGTTGTCGGCGAGTTCCTCGGAGAGGAACGACACCATCTCAGGGGTGACGAGGCGGCGCAGCGCCGCATGGTCCTCGGCGGCGAACGCCCCCTGCACTTCGGCCAGCAGGTGCTGGAAGGTGTCGAGGTCACGCTGGTCGAGCGAAATGTCCTCGCTGACGGGCGCAGCCGGCGCGGCAGACCCCGAGCCGATGCTCGGAATGCGGAAGCCGCCGCTGGTGCCGCCTGCCTCGCGCGGCGTCTCGTCGCGGGCGTAGCCCATCGGCGCCCCGGCGCCGGCCAGCGCCGGCTGTTGCCGCGAGCGGAAGAAACGCAGCGCCAGCATGACCAGGCCGCCGATCAGCAACACCTGCAGGATGAGGCCGAGCATGCCGGCCAGCCCGCCAAAGCCCTGGCCGAGCAGCAGGCCGATCAGGCCGCCGATCAGCAGGCCGCGCATCATCGTGCCGCCGAACCCGTTCATGAAGCCCGGCCGCTGAGGCCCGGCCTGCGGCTGGCGCGCGGCGCTGTTGGTGGTGGACGGCCCCGGATTGGGGGTCATGGTGCGCTCGACCGGGGCTGCCGGCTGTGGTGCCGTACGGGTCGGCGGCGCCGACTGGAAAGTGCGCGTGCCCCGGCTGCCGAAGCTGCCGCCGCGGCGCGCTTCGGCGTAATCCACCGCGACCACGGACAGCGCCAGCGACAGCCCTGCGAACAACACGGCCAACCGCGGCCAGCGGGACAATTTCATCGCACCTTCTCCTCTTGCGAAATGCATCCGCCTCCATATGGGGAGGCGGTGTGGAGATTTCAGCGTTTGTATGAACTGTCAACCGCATGGCAGGCGATGACGGTGCGTCAATCCGCCATTGCGGTTCGCGTCAAAGCGCAGCACCATGCGCCTTGACGCTTCCGGAGGATCGATGTTCCAAAAAATCCTGATCGCCAACCGCGGCGAGATCGCCGTCCGCGTCATGCGCACGGCACGGCGCATGGGCGTGCGGACGGTGGCCGTCTATTCCGACGCCGACCGGCGGGCGCTGCATGTCGGCCTCGCCGACGAGGCGGTGCATATCGGTCCCTCCCCGGTCGGAGAGAGCTATCTCCGGGCGGACCGGATCATCCAGGCGGCGCTCGAGACCGGCGCCGAGGCGATCCATCCCGGCTACGGCTTCCTTTCGGAGAATCCGGATTTCGTCGACAAGGTGACGGCGGCCGGCCTGGTCTTCATCGGCCCGTCGGCCAAGGCGATCCGCGCCATGGGCCTCAAGGACGCCGCCAAGGCACTGATGGAGAAGGCCGGCGTGCCGGTGGTGCCGGGTTACCACGGCGACACCCAGGCGCTGGTGCTGCTTGCCACCAAGGCGCGCGAGATCGGCTATCCCGTGCTGATCAAGGCGCGCGCCGGCGGCGGCGGCAAGGGCATGCGCCGCGTCGACGACCCCGACGATTTCGCCGATGCGCTGGCCGGCGCCAGGCGGGAGGCGAAATCCGCCTTCGGCGACGACCATGTGCTGATCGAGAAATATGTCGAGAAGCCGCGCCACATCGAGGTGCAGGTGTTCGGCGACAATCTCGGCAACGCGGTCCACCTTTACGAGCGCGACTGCTCGGCGCAGCGCCGCCACCAGAAGGTGATCGAGGAGGCGCCTGCCCCCGGCATGACCGGGGCGATGCGCGCCGCCATGACCGACGCCGCGGTGAAGGCGGCCAAGGCGATCAGATATTCCGGTGCCGGCACCATCGAGTTCATCGTCGACGCCTCCGAAGGGCTGCGGCCCGACCGCTTCTGGTTCATGGAAATGAACACACGCCTGCAGGTCGAGCATCCGGTCACCGAGATGGTCACCGGCATCGACCTGGTCGAATGGCAGTTGCGGGTGGCGTCTGGCGAGCCGCTGCCGAAGACGCAGGACAAGATTCGGCTTTCCGGCCACGCCTTCGAGGCGCGGCTCTATGCCGAGGACGCCGCAAAAGGTTTTCTGCCGGCCACCGGCACGCTGCATCACCTGAGCTTTCCCGACGCCACGGCAGCGGGCACCGCCCTGCGTGTCGAGACCGGGGTCGGGGCGGGCGATGCGATCTCGCCCTATTACGACCCGATGATCGCGAAACTGGTCGCACATGGGCCGGACCGCCCCGGCGCGCTGGCCGCGCTGGCCAAAGCTTTGGAGGCGACGGAGGTCGCCGGCTCGGTCACCAACCTCGCCTTCCTTGCGGCGCTCGCCGCCGATGCCGACTTCGCCGCCGGCGACGTCGATACCGGCCTGATCGGCCGCAAGCAGGAGGCGCTGACACAGCTTCCGCCGCCGGACGAAACGGTCGTCGCCGACGCGGCGCTTGCCGCGTCAGGTCTCGACGAGCAGGCTCCGTCGGCCGATCCTTGGTCGGCGCTGGCCGGCTATGCCCATTTCCATGCCGCGCCGTGGCGGACGACGCTGCGCTACGGGCAGGAGGAGATTCTCGCGCGGATCGCGGTCGAAGGCGGTGCGGCCAAGGTGGCGGTCGAAGGCGCAGCGCCCTCCCTCCCCCTCGAGGGGAGGGTCCGGCCGAAGGCCGGGGGTGGGGTCGTCCCGGCCGTGCGCGACGCCACCGTGCAACCTGCGGGGAAGGCGGGGTCGAGCACGGCCGTACCGACCCCCTCTGTCGGCTTCGCCGACGTCTCCCCCTCGAGGGGGGAGAGGCGCGTGGTGCGTTGGCCCGGCCACGTCACCGTGTTCCGCGGCGCCGTCGGCTACGACTTCATCGTCGCCGATCCGCTGGAGCGCAGCGACGACGCGGAGGCGGCGGGGTCGATGCGGGCGCCGATGCCGGGCCTGGTCAAGGTGGTGCGCGCGGCAGCGGGCGATGCGGTCAAGAAGGGGCAGCCGCTGCTCGTCCTGGAGGCCATGAAGATGGAGCACACCATCGCCGCCGCGCATGACGGCGAGATCGCCGAGATCGCGGTCGAGGGGGCGCAGGTGTCGGAGGGTGCGGTGCTGGTCAGGTTCGCGGAGTGAGCGAACAGCAAGCGGCCGTCCTCCAGGGCGAGCTTCGAAGGACGCACCGTCATAAAAGCAAACGGCCGGGACGAAGCCCGGCCGCCGGCTGCCTGAGACCGCAAACCTATTGGACGATCGGCGCGTATTTGCCGTCGTGCCACTGGTTGATGTCGTAGCTGGCGTTCTTCAGGTCGCCCTTCTCGTCGAAGGTGACCTCGCCGACCACGGTGCTGATCGGCTCACCGTTCTTCAGCGCCTCGGCGACCTTCATCGGATCGTCGCTGCCGGCGCGTTCGACGCCTTGCGCGATCGCCTGGACCACCGCGTAGGAGAACAGCGTAAACCCTTCCGGCACGAAGCCGCCGGCCTTGATCTTCTCGACTGCCTCCTTGGCCTCAGGCTTCGCCTGCGGGTCGGACGGGAAGACGAACATGGTGCCTTCGCCGGCCGGGCCGGCGATCTGCCAGAATTCCGGCGAGGCGATCGAATCCGGCATGATCAGCTGGAACTTGAAGCCCTGCTCGGCCGACTGGCGCAGCATCAGGCCGGCCTCCGGGTGATAGCCGCCGAAATAGACGACGTCCGCCTTCAGCTCCTTCAACTTGGTGACCAGCGCCGAATAGTCCTTCTCGCCGGCGTTGAGGCCCTCGTAGAGGATTTCCTTCAGGCCGGCCGTGTTCATGGTCTCGCGCACCGCGTCGGCGACGCCCTGCCCGTAGGCGCTCTTGTCGTGCAGCACGACGACGTTCTTGCCCTTGAATTTCTCGGCGATCCACGGGCCGATGAAGGCGCCCTGCGCGTCGTCGCGGGTATAGAGACGCATGATCGTCGGCCAACCCTTCTCGGCCGCCGCGTCGGTCAGCTCCGGATTGGACGAGGCAGGGCTCATCATCAGCACGCCGCTTTCGGCATAGACGGCGGAAGCCGGGATGCTCGATCCCGAGCAGGCATGGCCGTCGACGAACTTGATGCCCTCGGCGACGATGCGGTTGGCCACCGACACCGCCTGCTTGGGGTCGCACACGTCGTCCTCGATGACGATGTTGATCTTGCGGCCGCCGACGCCGCCCTTCTCGTTGATCGCCGCCGCGGCCGCCTGGGCGCCCTGCTTGAACTGGTCGCCGATGTTGGCGAGCTGGCCCGTCATCGGGCCGACCACGGCGATCGAGATGTCCTGGGCAAAGGCGGGGTCGGCAAGAACAAGGCTGAGCGCGGCCGCGCCGAAGAGATGTTTCAGTCTTTTCATGGAAAACTCCTCCCTTTTGTCGCCGCAGGATAGTCGAGCGGCGTCCCCTTGTCAGGTGGCTGGGATGCCATGATGGGGCGACGCAACGTCAGCGCCAGCGACGGCCCGGCAACTGGTCCATGAACCTGCCGGGAAAGCGCGATGCCGCGACCGGCGGAGGAACCGGTCGCGGCATCGGGCAAGCTCTCGCCATGCCTCGCCTGTCGTGCCGCGCGGTCTACCGCCGCGCTGGCGGTCGATCGGATACCGTCGCCCGGGACGGTTTTCCGCCTCCGGATCGTATCCGAGCCTGCCGCGAACGCGTTGGAGCGCGTTTTGCCGCGGCGGGAATTCCCTGTCAGTGGGTCGTCATCCACTCGCGCGCCTGGCGCAGCGCCAGCGCGATCTCCTGCTTCGACATGCCGGCCGAAAGCTCGGAGCGCAGTTCCGCGGCGCGGACCGAGCCCTTGATCGCGGCGATGTTGAACCATTTGTGCGCGGCGATCGCGTCGGCGGCGCAGTCGCGGCCGGTCGCATACATCAACCCCAACTCGCACAGTACGTCTGCCTGGGCCGAAGCGCCGAGGGTTCCGCTGTCGACGTCGAATATCTCAAAGCGTGCCATTTGCCTGTCCCTGTCCCTTGTCCCGAGAGCCCGGCTGTCCCGTCCGGTTCGCTCGTTCGATGGTTCGAAGGATGCCGGGGAGGCTTGAAACCGGCGTTAAGCGGCGTCGTTAACCGGCGGCAAACAAAACCCAAACAAGCGGTAAACCTCGGAATTCATTAAGGATCGTATCCCTTGCAGACCGGGCGGTGCCGTGAAAATTCTCCGAAAATTTACGCTGCCGCCGTCAACGCTTCCTTCACCACGAATGCGCTTCGCGGCCGGTGCCGAGGGCGTGAGGCGGCGAAAAATTACGGCGATCTTCCGCAGCGGCACCGGCTTTCCGCCGGAGCGGACTTCGATTAGCTTACGTTTTCGTAAGATGCCGGAACGTGAAACCACGCCGGATCGACGGGAGGACGGAAATGTTTCGCAGGACGACGATGATCTTCGCGGCCATGATGCTGACGGCCGGCGCCGCCTATGCCGACCCGATCGAGGGCAACTGGCGCACCCAGAGCGGCGAGACCGCGGCGATCGGCGATTGCGGCGGCGGCTACTGCATCACGCTGAAGACCGGCAAGCACAAGGGCAAGGGCATCGGCAAGGTGTCTGCGCAGGGCGGCGGCCAGTATTCCGGCTCGATCACCGACCCGGCCACCGACAAGACCTACGCCGGCAAGGCGACGCTTACCGGCGGCAGCATGCGCATGAAGGGCTGCGTGCTCGGCGGGCTGATCTGCCGGAGCCAGACGTGGACGAAGCAGTAGCGAATAGCGAATAGCGAATAGCGAATAGCGAATAGCGAATAGCGAATAGCGAATAGCGAATAGAAGACAGTTGCGACTGGGGTCGGCTCGCGCAAGCCAAACCCTATTCGCTACTCCCTATTCGCTATTCGCTCCTTCGATCGCTATTCGCTCCATTTCACGCTCTCGCCCGCTGCCCGAACAGAACCTTCTGCGCCTCCTTGTCGTCGGCGATGTTGCGGCGGTGCTCCTCGCCGACCGCCAGGCCGCGCTCGACGGCGGGGCGCGCCAGCAAGGTCTCGAACCAGCGCTTGAGGTTGGGGAATTCCTCCAGATCCTGGCCCTGGTTCTTGTAGGGCCTGACCCAGCCGATGCAGGCCATGTCGGCGATCGAATAGGCGCCGGCCAGGAAATCGCGGTCGGCCAGCCGCTTGTTCATGACGCCGTAGAGGCGGTTCACCTCGTTGGTGTAGCGGTTGATCGAATAGTCGATCTTTTCCGGCGCATACTGGCGGAAATGATGGGCCTGGCCGGCCATGGGTCCCAATCCTCCCATCTGCCAGAACAGCCACTGGTCGACCTCGGTGCGCTGGCGCTCGTCGGCGGGATAGAATTGTCCGAACTTCCGGCCGAGATATTGCAGGATGGCGCCGGACTCGAACACCGAGATGGGCTCGCCGCCCCATTTTCCGTCTGAAGAAGGCCCTTCCGGATCGACGATCGCCGGCATCCGGTTGTTGGGCGCGATCTTCAGGAAGGCCGGCTCGAACTGCTCCCCCTTGCCGATGTTCACGTATTTCACCGTGTAGGGGACGCCGAGTTCCTCCAGCATGATGGAAATCTTCCAGCCGTTCGGCGTCGGCCAGTAGTGGAGCTCGATCGGCTGCGTCTGCGTGGTCATGCGAAAAGTCTCCCGGTTTGCGCTGCCGAAGACTTAGGCGGCGAAAGCCCCCACGCAAGGCGCCGGGCGGCTGTGCTTCGATGAAAAAAGCTGAACGCCGAATGAACGGCGCTCTCAGGACGGGTTCAGCGCCGGACCGGCATAGTCCCGTTACAAACAAGACGTAGTCTCCACGACTGAGGGCAAACACATGCTCCGCCTCGCCGCCAAGACGCTGAAGATCGTGCCGCTGATGGCTCGCGCCGCGCTCGTCAGCCTGCTGCTCGCCGCGCCGGTTCTCGCCGTCCCGGCCGTCGGCGGCGACCGCAGCCTGCAGATCGAGGCGCCGCAGGCCAAGAAGATGGGCGCCGGCTTCGTCCTGCTGGTCAGCCTGCAGCGGGGCTAAGCCGCAAGGAGGCCGGACACGGCCGCGAGGCATTTCCAACTCGCGGGAGCCTCTGCCTCAATCGATCGGCCGCTCCAGCCCTCTCCCGGTTGTCATGTTTGCCCTCTATAATGGCTCATGGAAAAGCGAATCTATCCCGAACCTGCCCAGACCATCATCTCGCCGGAGCCCTTTGTCCGGCAGACCTTCACCGACGCCACCAAGGCGGTCGAGGCGCTGAAGCGCCTTTATGCCCGCAATACGGAATTCCTGCGCTCCTCCTTCGCCGGCATCGGCAGCGACAAGGACCTGAAGGGCCGCTACCGCGCCTACTATCCCGAGGTGGGCGTCACCACCCTCTCCTATTCCCAGGTCGATTCCCGCCAGGCCTACGGGCACATGTCGGTGCCCGGTCACTTCACCACCACGATCACCAGGCCCGATCTGTTCGAGACCTATCTCGTCGAGCAGTTGCAGCTCATCATGAAGAACCACGGCGTGCCGGTGGTGGTGTCGGAATCGGACACGCCGATCCCGCTGCATTTCGCCTTCCTCGAAGGCACGCATGTCGACGGCTCGGTCGCCGAGCGGCTGCGCCGGCCGATCCGCGACTTCTTCGACGTACCGGACCTCGACGGCACCGACGACCTGATCGCCAACGGCACATACGAGCCGATCCCAGGCGAGCCGCGGCCGCTGGCGCCGTTCACCGCGCAGCGCATCGACTATTCGCTGCACCGGCTGCCGCACTATACGGCGACCACGCCCGACCATTTCCAGAACTTCGTGCTGTTCACCAACTACCAGTTCTACATCGACGAGTTCTGCATCTACGCCCGCGACCTCATGGCCAAGGGCGGAGGCGGCTATTCCGAATTCGTCGAGCCGGGCAATCTTCTGACCCCGGCGGGCGCCACCGCGCCCGTCTCCGGCGCGCTGCCGCCGCGCACGCCGCAGATGCCGGCCTACCATCTGAAGAGACCGGGGCATGCCGGCATCACCATGATCAACATCGGCGTCGGGCCGTCCAACGCCAAGACCATCACCGACCACGTCGCCGTGCTGCGGCCGCACGCCTGGCTGATGCTCGGCCACTGCGCCGGCCTGCGCAACACCCAGGCGCTGGGCGACTACGTGCTGGCGCATGCCTATGTGCGCGAGGACCACGTGCTCGACGCCGATCTGCCGGTGTGGGTGCCCATTCCGGCGCTGGCCGAGATCCAGGTGGCGCTGCAGGAAGCCGTAGCCGAGGTCACCGGGCTGGAAGGCTACGACCTCAAGCGCATCATGCGCACCGGCACGGTGGCGACCATCGACAACCGCAACTGGGAACTGCGCGAGCAGCGCGGACCGGTGCGGCGGCTTTCGCAGTCGCGGGCGATCGCGCTCGACATGGAATCGGCCACCATCGCCGCCAACGGTTTTCGCTTCCGCGTGCCGTACGGCACGCTGCTCTGCGTCTCCGACAAGCCGCTGCATGGCGAGCTGAAATTGCCGGGCATGGCCAGCGAATTCTACAAGCGGCAGGTCTCGCAGCACCTGTCGATCGGCATCCGCGCCGTCGAGAAGCTGGCCGAGATGCCGCTCGACCGGCTGCACTCGCGCAAGCTGCGCAGCTTTCTGGAGACGCCGTTCCAGTAGGGCCGTCCTTCACCGGCTCGCTTCGCTCGCCACCTCTCCCCCGTCGATCGGCTGCCGGTGTCATGCCCGGCGCCCTCATGGTGAGATGGCATAATTGCTCTTGTTGGGGGCTGCGGTTGCTCCCAACACTTCGGTTGTCACGTGGTCGATGAAGCATCGCCACACAGCGAAGGAGGGAGCAACCATGGACTATTATGG